>Ga0126342_10010152_pt1:0-12500 | contig 16837 bp, 19 predicted proteins | sample Cyp1metagenome_FD_92528 | JGI IMG/M metagenome (GOLD analysis project Ga0126342, IMG submission 92528) | Coral microbial communities from Lord Howe Island, Old Settlement Bay, Australia - Cyphastrea 1 metagenome | ecosystem: Host-associated > Invertebrates > Cnidaria > Coral ... | reverse complement strand
ATGATACACATTGTTCAACCTTATTTCAGACAGATCGAGATTGGTGTCGCTGGAATGTCGGAAACCAACAGCTTGAAGGGTTCACATAGAAACTATGTCTGCTTCTCACAGGTCCTACCTGTTGAAGAACCACGGTTGCCCTCACAACCAACAGCCATGGATTCTTCGGTCAGTCGCTACTTCTCATGCAACACTCATCAGATAACTTGCGTTAGGCCGAGAGCCACCTGGCTTGGACGCTTGTCAGCAGCAATATCAACACACCCAGTCTGTTGACAGGAAATTCGCGACGAAGTGAAAGAGTAGAGGTTTAGAAAGGAAGGCCTGGGCATACAGAAGTATCCCAGTCCATCGTGTGATGTATTTGGAGTACCATTGGCGAAACCAATGGCTTTGGGACAACACAGCCACATGACCTCCTCCACGAACCCACTGCCCTTGCTAAGGCACAACCAATCGGAGAAGACGGTCCATCATACCAGGCTGCCACTAGGCCATGACGAGCCATCACCAAACGCGCTGGACAGGCACCCTGAGACTGAGGGGTCCCTTGTCTCCAGTTTAGCTGGGTGTAGGAGGAATGGGCTGGGGAGGAAATGTCTTGTTTTCCTTTATGACATAATCACTTGTATTCGGGATCTGTTCCTGGAACCAATCTCCCGCAAGATCTGCTGCTACAACCAATCCACACCAACAGACAAAAATTGCACCAACATATCATTCTAGGAAAAAAATAGGCACTGCATCCGGATCCCTGTCTGGTGCTCTTCATGTTGACCGTAAACCTCCCCTCGCCTGGGTGAAAATGCCCGGCCAAAGTGTTGCAGGGCGCACCTACAACGCCCACGCCACAATGATGGGAAGCATCCAGGGCTGCAGAGCCGAAATTACGAACTTGGGGTTGGTCTAAGCCCACTTTAGTGGGAGAAATGATGTTGATGGATTTTGATCTACTGCCAATTATTTCGAAACATCCCAAATGTACTTGTACGAATATATAATTCCTTGGCACCTACCTACTTGATGTGTCAGTATCGGTCTGTTTCAACAGGTGGAACTTACCCTCAGTGTATTGCCTTGTTTTTTTTCTCCGGGAAACACATCTTCAAAAGAATTTTTAATCAATCTTGGATCTTGATGGATTTTTGATGGTTTTTTGATGGATTTTAAGGCTTCCCATGGCTTCCCCATTTTGAGACGCTGGCGTTGTCGTCTCCGAATCGCCCCGCCTCGGTCATCTGCATGGCGCGCAAATCCGCCCAGCGCAGGGCGCGACCGCTCAACACAGCGCAGCCGAAGGGAGCACCCACCTGCTGTGGCCAAGCCATGGGGTATAGGCCCCCAGTGTTTGTGGCCATTAAACTATGAATCATTCATGGATTTAATGGGTTTAATGGGCAAAATCAGGGGTTTTGCACTGTTTTCAAAACCTTGGGATGGAGCAGTCGATACTCTCACAACCCTTATGATGAGATTCTTAAAAAAGACTGGTTGCTGGATGGATTCCCTGCAGTGTCGAGGATTTTCTAGGCATTGCAAAATCAGAATCACTCCTCTTAAGTTCTAAAGACCTTCATGAGCATGTCAAGAAAAACTTCACCATGTGCCGGCCATGTGCCGGCCATAGAACATGTAGTTTGCATACCTGTTTCACCTCCTGGGTCTGTGGAACCCTATCGCAAGGCGAACAAAGCCTGTGACAACCCAGGCCTGACAACACACCTACATATACAGACCTGTAGCCTCCTCCATGCTGCAGTACTTTTGTCTGGATTTCCAACATATGCACATGATATACCTGGATATACCTGGATATACCTGGTATAAGTATGTACATAATTGTACATACAAGTTGCATTCCACTCCTCCCATGTATTTTCAAACCGGCACCTGGGGCATCCCAATTTTTGGACCAAAATGCCAATGAGATACATTGACACTGACCACCATCTGGGACTCATCGCTGCTGCCCTCTGGCAGGTCTGCCACTTTCAGCAGAGACGGGCTACGGAGGTCCCAGAGTCGTACCAGTCCATCTGCCTTGGAACAAAAAATGCAAAAAAAAACATACTGTTTCCGCGAATAGGCGATGACCTGATATCAGAAGACATGTGAAGACCATTTCCAGTTGCCAAGAAACAATCAACAAAGCATGATCCATGGATTCGGTAACTGGTAACTGTTCGAGATATTGGAGTCGCAGAGATATTCCAACACTGGACCAGGCAAAGCTCACTAAAAACATCTGCCACTGTGAAGATTCATACACATGCAGGAATGTCTCTTCCTCCGTCAACAGATCCTCGCCAAATACAAATATCGTCATAAGAAATGGTACCCCTAAATCCATTGGTTTGTCATATTTCCTTTCAGCAAATGGACAGAACTGGGTGGCTTTTGATCCGCCATTTTTAAACACATCCATCTATTGCCAGGGCACGCTCACCAATAACGAGGATTGATGGTCTAAGACTTCGCATGCAACCAGTCCAGAATGGCCCAAACGTTCAGAGTCCACCACGATGTCAGCAGTGGTCTTGGCAGATAAAGAAGACTGAAGACGTGTCTGGTTGAATTAGCCTCATGTAATCAAACATGGCTAGATGGGAAGTCCCATGTGAATGAGGTTTTAATCGAAGGAAGTTTAGAAGTCAAACTTCCGACAATATGGACAGATGAAAAGCAGAGTAGGGCAGAAGCAGAGAGAAGAGAAAGATTAGAAGAGAGAAGAGTAGAAGAGAAAGAAACAGAGGAAAGAAGATGCAGATGCGCGAAAAGGTAGGAAAGTCGCGAAACACTGTGTTTTTCTAATGATTTCTGGCTCCGGTAGGCTCGCTAAAGCAGCGGGTGCGGAGCCAGCTGGCCAGATGAGAGATGAAAAATTGCACGCCGTTGTGGCGCGAAGCACATTTCCAAGTCAAAATGCACAAAGCACACCAGCGTCGGACCACTTTTGGAAGTTGCGATGTTGAAAAAGTGCACGCCGCTGTGGCGCGAAGCACATTTCGAAGTCAAAATGTACAAAGCACACCAGCGTCGGACCACATTTGGAAGTTGAGATGTCGAAAAAGTGCACGCCGCTGTGGCGCGAAGCACATTTCGAAGTCAAAATTTACAAAACACACCATGTACGGACCATTTTTGGAGGTTCAGATGTCGAAAAAGTGCACGCCGTTGTGGCGCGAAGCAATTTCGAAGTCAAAATGTTAAAAACACCAGGGTTTCGGACCACTTTTGGAGGTTCAGATGTCGAAAAAGTGCACGCCGTTGCGGGGCGAAGCACATTTCGAAGTCAAAATGTTAAAAACACCAGGGGTTCGGACCACTTTTGGAGGTTCAGATGTCGCTTCGCTTCGCTTCGCTTCACTGCACTACACTACATTACACTACAACTACAACTGCACAACTACACTCCACTACACTCCACTACACTCCACTACACTAAATTACACTCTACGCTACACTACATTCCACTACACTACACTACCTTCCAGTACACTTCACTACATTCCACTACACTACATTACACTGAATGACACTGCACCACAGATAGACAGGTAGACAGATAGACAGATAGATAGATAGATAGATAGACAGATAGACAGATAGACAGGTAGACAGATAGACAGATGAAAGAGAGAGCGAGAGAGAGAGAGAGAGAGAGAGAGAGAGAGAGGGAGAGAGGGAGAGAGATAGATAGATAGATCGATAGATAGATAGATAGATAGATAGACGATAGATAGATAGATACATAGAAGATAGATAGGTAGGTAGGTAGATAGTCAGAGAAAGAGAAAAAGAGAGGAGACCTCAAGCACCTTTCGGTCCATCAGTGGATTCGCTCTGCCATCCCTGATTCACAACAACCAATTTCTCCTATAGGTTTCCTATTTTTGAAACTTCCGCCACCGCCTTGTGCGGTACTACTGGTAGGAAAATCATCTACAAATGAGAAAAAATCCATTGCTGCAGTATGTTTGATTTCCAGATGTCACTTGGGCTTGTCATTTTCGATCACCGCTGTTTTCTTCTTAGTTGGTGCTCAAATTCAAGAAGTTGGTTATTCTACTCTGGAATACGATTCTTGACATTGCTTGATGCTGCTTGAACTAATCAGGCGCCCAATGGGTATCCAAAGTGGATCAAAATGAGGGAAATAGACATGTTCTGCGATACGAAGCCCTTGATCCCAACATGCCTTGTCCATTTTTCTTCACGCCACAGCACACTCTCATGACGCCCTTCCAAAGTCTAGCGGAGAATTCTCCATCTTATCACCGGAATTCTCACTACCAGCATTACCATGCTTGGTTTGTTAGGTTCTGCACCTGAAATCAAAAAAACCTTGGGTCACTCTCAGAATCTGGTTGGAAAATGTTTGGAAATCTGAGATCCTGGCCACATCCAAGAGCTGTGCGCACTTCTGACTGCGGGCAGCTGCCAAGACCTGTGTTCCACCTGCGAGATCTTTTTCAATGATGGGAAACAGTTTGTACATGGGGTCACAGAGTCCCATGCAGCTCGGAGCTGTAGAAAGATGGTTGCCAGTTCGCAAAGGTATCCACCTTTCCATTGACCCTTCGTCAAGCTTGTGCAGCAACTTCACATCATGGAAAGGTAGCATGCATCATCAGTGGATGGTTGATATTCTTTTGACTGGTGTGTATGCAGAGGTATCACTGTAGAAGTGATCCTGTGCAAGTGCAGTCGACAGAGGGCGAGCGTGAAAGATACGGCCTATTAATATTTATTTCACATTATCACCGGCGTTTGAAATAGTGGTACCCAAAATAGCTGAATGCAACAGAAATTGTGTATCAATATATAATTATATAATAGGTAAAAACTGTTGGCATCTTCCAGTGTTACAAAAATCTTTGGATTGTTGACACAGCACTGACAATATAAAGAGTTTGCACCATATTTGTTTCTGGTAGGTTCTGGTAGCATCATGGGAGGACTCAATCCATCCAATTTCTTAGGCACCCCATACGATGGTACGCTCACACATCTCTCGGTTCCGTCATGTTTGTTCTTGTACCGGGGGGAACTTAATTTTCTCGATTTTTCCATGGTCACTTGACTACATCTTCCGCACTGTGTCAAATTAGTAGCCAACATTTCAGGGTCTATTTGGGTGTATCTGAGAATATACAGTACAGTACCCTCAATTCCGGCAAAACCAATCACTACAAATAATCTCAGTTCGGTGACCCCCCCAATTGTTTGATTGATAAGATTTGACCTTGTTAGTGGCTGGCTGAATATCCATGACACTGAAATCATCGTTTTCCTTATAAATGGAGGTTTTAATTGTAAACTCATAAAGGAGGGAATTTCATCATTTTTTCCGTTGCACTGGCCACATTTCTTTCACCAAACTCGTTCCGTTTGTGCCTGAGCCAGGGAGAAAGTGCAGCCCTGCAAATAAGTGACTTCCGGTCGTCTCACCTGACAGAACCACCAACCGGGTGCAAACAGCGTCATGAAGATCAACCAACAAGAACACAACACATGACCCCTCGACTTCATGCTTAAATGTTGCAAGAACTAGCTGAGTGCTTAGTAACTGGGATTTTCACTACGTTTAGGGCCAGTTTAGTACTTAGTTAGGGTTTATATGATTAGTATTGATTAGTAACTTCATATCCCTCTACATCCCAGTTAGTTTAGGGCCAGTTTAGGAGTCTTAACCCACGTAGGAACAACGAATCGCTGCCATGTTTCAGCCAAGGGGCGTGCTGCCTGCGCTTTGTATCGCGTCAGCCGGGTCGACGTCTTGGGATCACTCAGGGCATGGATTGATAACTGCCCATCCACACTGCCTGGCGAAAACAAGAAAACAAACACATCGAAAACACTTCGTGTACCAAACCTCGGGATGAAACCTGATCTAGTGTTTTCATTCTAGTTTGAAACACTTGAAACATTTAATATGTACAGTAGATTTTCGAATTCTCTCAAGATAGTCAACTCCAAAAGTCAGTGCATCCAACGATATGGGAAGTGTTTGAACATTTGGCCTCAACTTCAGTCCATCATTTGATGGTCTGTTGATGTCTGTTGCTGAGGCAACTTTGGTAACATCCCCGTATTTGTAGCATGCTATTCTGTGAAGGAAATGTACACTGCACCGTTTCCAAGTGCGAACGTTTTCTGAACAATAGTTGGAAGTGGTGATGGCCGTCTCTTCTTTATTCTTGTGAGTACACAACTTGAACGTTACCGCTCCTGGCGCGGATATGTCACCAAACTCTGGCCCAAAATCATGGCTGTAGGTCGCTGATTTGAAATCACAGTTGCGAAGAAGGGTATACACCAAATACATCCAAATACAGTAAATCAAATAAGGAATACACATGCTCCAAAAGCGTCAGTTTCTGCAGCCATGGATCCTTCACAAATATTGGCACTTACATTGGCGCCACAAAATTGCCAGTGCTACCTTCTACCTCTGAGGCAAAAGTTCCTAGAAACATTAGGTGAGCAAATATGAAAAAAATCATTCACTTAGTATCTATGTATCTGTTCTTGATCGATCCATCCATCCATCCGTCCATCCATCCATCCATCCATCCATCCATCTATTTGTCTTCTGTATGTATGGATGGATGTATGGATTTATGTACATATATATATACACATACACACATACGCATGTGTTTATATCAGGGCACGGAGGTTTGACACAGGTCTGAGAAACTCATCAGGCTTTGGCCTGCCACCAAGACATCGTTCTCCGAGACCAAATCCAAGGCGTCCACGCGACGATCCAAACGAAGTGTGGGGAGGCGACCCAAGCCGCGGCTCCTGCTGCTGAGCTGCTTGGAGGAGCAAACTTCCATGCCCGTTTGGCAAACATATGCAAACATACAAGCAACCTGTATTGGCAATGGCAATATCACATTTCCTCTGCAATCTGCATCGTTCAAGATCAAATGTAGCACGGTCATGCAATACGATCATGTGATATTCTATGCTGGCATATCTATCTCTATGATGTGTACTCAGTTTGCATGCACTAGAAATTCATGCACATGTATGTATGTATAGTTCCTTCTATATGCACATGTAAACACAGTATTTTCGAAAACATATGTGCAAACACACACATATATATATATATGTAAATATATATACATTATATATATGTATATATATAATATTCTTCTATGTATGCCATCACACGCATCATATATCGACATGAAATTCTCAGACAAGGTGTACCACTTACTGTAGATTTGCAGTCTGGGATTGTTCACCATTGAAACTGGACATCTGTGGGTACACCGCATGCCCATCCACCATCATATGGAGGTTTCCAAAAATGGGGGTAAGCCCAGTCATCATCCATTTAAATAGAATTTTCCATTGTAAACCATTCAGCTTGGGATACCCCGTGACTTAGGAAACCCCCATATTGGGCAGACATTCTTCCAACGACCCCGGGGCGCGCTGAAAGAGTCGCAGCTCGTTGCTTCGCCGCGAGGCCGCCACGGTGAGCTGCGCGTTGCCGCGGAGCGCCGTGACCTCGAAGCCCACCTCCACGTGCAGCGTGCCGTGGAAACGCCTCGCCCGGAGAGAGGGGAGATCAATGGGAACCAAGGTTGGGGATTTCACTGATTTCACCATTAGAATTGGTGTCATGGGATTGAACTATTGAACCAAGAAAACTGGCGATTTCAGATTTGAAAAAAAAGGATGGGATTTAAGCAAGAAACATGACAACTTTATGGGATTGAACTGAGAGACATGGTGATTCCTATAGATTGGATCTAACCAAGAAAAAATGGTCATTATATAAATGGGATTTAGCCAAGAACCAGGGTGAGTTAACTGCACATGATCCGAGATGCATGGGGATATGAATGGGAATATATCTAACCAACAAAACTGGTAGTATAAGGGGGATATAATGGGAGATAATCTGGATACGTTATGGATGATCATACCATTTACTGGATGTAGCAACTAGTCAGTAACCATAGTTCGTTCACCAGTGCATATGTATATATATATAGAGGGATAGATATGTACATGCATACATATATGTATGTGATAACCCCAGCTAGGGGACTTACTAATCAGGCGTAAGAACGACTTATTAATTTACGATTGGAAAATCCAACTAGTTAATTAATGGGTCGATAAACCAAGGTATAACTGTGGGGCACACCTTGTACCCAATATAACCTTTAAACATGATATATGTGTCCCCATGTTTCACATTCCCAATTATTCCAAATCCCGATGTTTCATGGGATCATATGAACAAACATGATCAAACCTGATCAAACATGATCAGCCAATTTGTAAACAGCAGAATACAGGGTGAAAGCATGAAATCTAGGGGTGAAACCTGCTATGGGGATGACAACCTTCAAACGGTGGAATCACATGATAATGAGCTTTCAACATGGGAATAATACGGTCATCAGTTTCAAAAATGATGATATTAAGATTATTAAGAGCCATAACCATCAAACAAATCGGGAATGTACTCATCCATTTCTGGGATGGTGGGGATGGGAATGGGGTACCCACGGACCCACAAATCATTGGTGGTTATTCAGTAACTATTCAACATGATTTGGTCCATTTTTAGGGGGTATACACAGTCATCTTGAGCCGTTCCCAAATGCTGATGATGAGGATGGGGATGTACAATGTAGATATGTTGATAGGACATCTTTCTGAACTTGTTATTGCAATTTGAGTTTAATGTGGGGATACGCATGGGATGTGGATGAACATAGATATTCAAAAACATGGCTTGGACTTCAGATGTTTCCAGCTGATTTTACGACTGGACATGGATTAGTTTCATTGTCTCGGAGTTCCCTTTACAAGCGATGGGATGGAGTGCGGAGTTGGGCGAAGCTGGATGAACACATCCGATGCAATATAGTTGCGGGTGAGGTGTTCTTGATATAGTCTGCAATGGCCAATGGACAGGATTCAGTTATTCTGACAGCAAACCCACGTTCTCCCATTGGAGATATTACAATCCCTACTAGCCAGTGAATGTCTATCCCCGAACGTAATGAAATGGACATCCATCATCCAGTAGCCACCCTCCACACCTTGCTTCAGTCTTGGGAGACCCGGGTGTGTCGAGCATCGCCTGCAACCAGGACCATAACGGCCGCATCCCGAACCATTGGAGCATGTTGCAGAGCTGGGTCATTGCATGGCTTGTCCTCAAGTCTTCACAATAAGAGAATTCAAGGCAGAAGTGTTGGCTAGTCTACTACAGTAATCGTCATGGCGTCTCCAATGACTTGCCACAACTGCCGTGCTAAGGTTTACTCCAGAATGATCCAGCGCAGGCACGCATGATGTGGGTGTAAAACAATCTAACATGAATTAAATCCACCATTAAGGGGGCCCTTGCGAGTTATCAAAATACCTGCTCTGGGGAAAGGCATGGCCCTTGTTTTGGAACCGACAACTTCTGGGGAGAGCTCTGGCAAGCCTAAGATCCCATTGTGGTTTGTCTGAGCATCTGGAATTTACAGAGAATTTCTGGCCATCTATATACAGTATATGCGTAATGGGGATTACGATGATTGAATATGATTTACTACTGAATTTGGGGTATATAGTGTATATGCAATATTAAACAACGCCTTATCGGAACCAGCTCTCCTTGCCTGGGAAGACAACATCAAGTGCACCCCCCCATCCACTAACAAACCTTTTCCAAGTTGAAAACGATGGGTTGAGCTTTCGGCCGCGTCTTCTTGCCTATGATGATATAGCAAGCCTAATCTTTCACGCATCTTTTCAAATCAGCCAGGTGACAGCCCAACAGAGCCGATAAAGCTTCACTTGCTGTGCCAGTTTGGTGAAGCCCTGCAATGGTTCCTGATGGCAAAGGGGTTGGGAGGGTTCGCGTGCTTGTGGTTGTCTGCAATAGTTTCACAAGCTTGGCGTTGCTGAATACCAGAACCCAGCAATGTGTCCAAAACTGAGGTAAAACCCTCAAATTGCCCTTTTCATGGTCTCAACCTCCTTCCCCACTGTTGGGCCCCAGCATTGTTGACTGATATACACATATCCACATGCACCAATTTTATCTTATATATTCTTGTATTGAAACATGAAACATCATGAAACCATGGATCCAATTGTGCCTACATCAAACCCAACCCAGAACCATTGAAATGGACCCACAGTTGCCTCCTCCGCTGGAAGGCTGGGCCAATCAGTGGCAGAGTTGGCCAACCTCAGCTCCAAATCGTACAACTGCTGCGCTTATCCTCCAGCAATTTCACATAGCTACGGAAAATGGTCCATTTACAAATGATTTACTTATGCATAATGGTGATTCTCCATAGCTATCTTGATTTACCAAAAGCGAACATACCAAAAGCCAATAGGGAAATGCATGGAGAAAACGGGTACCCCAATTAATTATATAAGAACCATCCATATGCCGGCTTTTGTTGGAGAAAGGCCCAGCTTTGTTGGTCAACTCCCAGTTTTGGTATATATATATACACACACTGGTAGGCCTCCTGAACTTCTGCTGGTCGCACTGTTGCACTCACCTGAACTTTTTCTTTGGTTACTTCAAGCCAGAGAAGAATGCGCAGCAAGCAATCGAATCATCAACTCCATGCCAATCTTCAAGTGAAAGGCCAAGCAGCATCTGCCACAACTTCTTCTCACCCAATGTGCTTGATTTGTACATGCTGCGACAGCTGCAAAGAATCGCCACCGCTGTTCCTGGCCGAACAACAACCAGGTGCAGTAGCGTTGAGGGGTGCTATGGGAACCCCTAATTCCACTGACCGGTTCACCATTACTCATCATCTCCCCAATTAAACTGGCCATCATTGGGGTATACCGGGTATACCCCATTTTCAAATATATCGAGGTCCAACACCTACGTATTGGTACTTATAGTTTCTGTTCGTCGCGAGTCGTGATCTTGTCCTGCCCTTCCCGCTGCCCAACGTGCCAGCCCCAAAGTTTTTCCACAGTATATTTTTTCTTGTCTCGACCTTAATTCACCTTCATCTCTTGCTCCTGATGCTCTTCTTCAACTTTCACAATGCCCTCTCTGTCTGCCCAAAACATTTTTCTCTCCTGACTTTTTCTCGATGTCAGACGTGTCCCTTTCGAACCATTTGTCCTCTAAGACTCTAATGTTCTTCCACTGCCCTTTTCAATGCCAACCGTGTCTGTCTTGCAGACAGCTTTCCTCTTTGATTTTTGTTCGACCTTGACCTTATCAGTCCTCATCCCTTGACTGATGGACATCTTGTCCCATCTTGTGTTCTTCTTTTGCCCAAATATCCACTCTGGTCTTTTGGGTGTTCTTCGTCTGACCTTCCTGGGGCCCAATTTGCCTCCCCCAACACACAGCTTTGACATTGTCTGGTCTTTTGTCCTATCTTGTGTCCTAATCTTCGTCGAACAATCAATGTGGTCGCCCAAAGCCGTGGTGATTGTGATGGGTCTTGTTTCCTCATGATTTCTGTGAAATATAAACCTCAAAAAGTTCAAGCATGCAACATACCCCTTTCTAGGATCCATCGTTGTGGCAATTTTCTCGGGGAATGAATGCAATTGCGACCCGACCCATAATCGATTGCACGCAAAGCCCCACTTTGACTTTGCTTTCTATCACCGCTGTTTACACAGTGATCATCCATCATGCCGTGTTCCGCATACAAACTCAACACAGTTCAGACATGCAGCATGATCGTTTCTTGGTTCGATATGGTTCCATTTTGACAGTACTTGACCGTGTCCATTTCCCGATTGTCCAAATCTGAATTGCAAGCAGGCCGAGTTAGTGCCAGCATGCGACCGTGAATGTGATTTTGACCCTACCTAGAATCAATCAGGCTGCAAGGCGACACTGTACACTGTTTAAAAATCCAACTTTCCCATTAAAAGGTCTGGTCCTTTATGTTAAACCGCATTCAAACTTGTCCCTCACCGTCCACATGCGATGAGCCGCCTAGAAATCAATGCAACAAATGATGGTGTTCCACCTGGATTTTCCGAAAACATCTGAACATCCAAAACCTGCGAATTGGTTCTACTAGACTACCCCTATTATCACTGCACAGCTGCGCAGAGGGTGCCTGAGATGATACATGGATCTTGCAGCTGCTGAAGCACACGTTCCCAAACAGTTCCAGGCCTTGCTGTGATGTCCGTGCCATCCAACAAGGGGCAACGAGCAAGGGTGTATGTATCATATGGATTTATATCTGGTTGGTGGTCTTATAGTACCTGCAGATGACATGGGAGTTGTCAGACATACCCAAAAAACGCAAACTCCCATGTCATCTGCAAAGTGAAAAAACGGAAAAATGCATAAGTCCCGTGTCATCTGTAAAGTGCATCGGAAAAAAAAACACATGACATGGGACCTCTGCATCCAAAAAGATGCAAAACATGTCATGTCAACTAACTCACACACTGTACATTTCACATCCCACATGAACAAAGATAGTATATTAGTGCATGACTACCTACTA
>Ga0126342_10010151_pt1 | contig 16838 bp, 19 predicted proteins | sample Cyp1metagenome_FD_92528 | JGI IMG/M metagenome (GOLD analysis project Ga0126342, IMG submission 92528) | Coral microbial communities from Lord Howe Island, Old Settlement Bay, Australia - Cyphastrea 1 metagenome | ecosystem: Host-associated > Invertebrates > Cnidaria > Coral ... | reverse complement strand
TAGGTGCTGCTTCAGTGGCAGAGTCTTTGGTACTATGTCTTCATGATGTTGAGACCTTGGCCAGACTCCCAGACCAGTGCATGCATGATGACATGATGCCAGTATCAGTCTAGTGTCAATGGTCCAGTAGTGATGTGTGAAGCACAGTCACCGACCTTGGTCACTTTGTTCATTGTTCCTGAGTGGCCTCGCAAGCATTGGAAGGTACTGCATGGCACTGCATGGTGTAGCATTGGAAGGCACTGCGCAGCTGTCAGCTGTGCATCCGCAGCAGTTGACAGTTGACAGTTGACTTGAAACTTGACACAACACAATGATTTTCAAACTTGCAGACTTGTAAATGAAACTTCTTGATTGCATTATGTATTGACGGTCCTGAAACAGTCAGCATCAGCTATTTTGCCTTCTGCAGCCGCCGCAGCATTGTACAGTACTTATCAGGGCGGCCGGCCAGCCTGTCTAAATACTCAAGACTGATAGACTGACAACTGATAGACTGATAAGATAGTGCCAGTTTTGCCAATGGTTTGCGTTGAGTCCAGAGTCATAAGGGTGGCAATGCCTACTGTCTACCACAATTCATTCCATAGCATAAAATTCTATCCTGTAGCCGTAGCCTGTGACTTGTGATTCGAGTATGAATGATTTTAAATAAATACTGAGCATTGACAGCATTGACAAGGCATGTTAATCGTTTCACACTGTATCAAAGGCTTTGCAAGATACCAAGCTCGGTGTGGGGCCCTGAGCCATGAGCAGTGACCTATTGTCTGAATTGCAAAGAGCGCATGAATCTTTTCTTCGTGCGGCAGAACCCATTCTGCGCATTGGAACTGAAGAGCAGGCCAGGCCCACTCTGTGACACTCGGTGTCAGTGGCAGTGACTGTGTGAGTGTTGCGATTTGCAGCTTCTTCAAATCCCCATGAAACTTTATGAGATCAGATCAAATCAAGTATCAAGTTATGACCATATCAGTGCTCAGTGCAGAGTGCAGATTGTCAATCTGGCCAATTGTCAATGAATATATTTGCCTAACTCAACTCAACAACTTGGGATTCTTGGACTTGGACCAACTTGGACTGTCCGACGCAGTCGGACCTAATGCCTTGCCATTGCAGATCAAATGGTTCGAAACTGGCATGGGCATCCTGGAGAAATGCATCAAGGCAGCTTGGAAGGGGTATGGGGTGGGGCATGTTTTATTTTTCTGTTTTTTTTCCTTCATTTTTTGGCTATATCTATCTATATTTATCTATATCCTATATCTATCTATGTGTATATGCCTATCTATGTCTATATCTATTTGTATCTATTTATATATGTATATCTATTTATTTATATCTATTTATATCATATTTATATCATATCAATATTTGTCTCATATTGATAATATATATTTAATTCGACTTATACTTATATCTATCTACATCTACATTACATATATCTATATCGATATCCCTATCTAGCTACCTACCTACCGACCTATCTATCTATCTATCTATATATCTATCTCAAAGGTTTGCATTATCATGGAAATGATGTTCAAGTTCAAACCCCAAGCCAACCCTGAACCAAGCCAGAATATACAATACACCAACTTGACACCAAGCTTATATAAGGAGGTCATAAACCAACAAGATGATAACATCCAATGCAACTATTGTGCATCGTTGTGCTTTAACCTACATTCCACATGTTTCCAGGGTGCATGCCGTGCAGTATATATGCATTGAGTATAAAATTTAACTCAAGCACTCAAACTCAAGCATGTGAAAATAGGATGCTGTGAAAATAGGAGTTTCCAATCTGCTTTGGGGGGAGATGCTGAGCCCTCCACCCCAATCCGTCCCTGCTACTGCTACCGATTTACTGTATTTTTTGGAAATTTTAACTTGCACCCTTTTCAATACACTAGTTTCATTGGTTTATACATATATATATAAATACATATACTAATACTTATACATATTTTGTATATACATAATACATGTGTGTATATATATATTATATATATTATAAATATATATATATATTATACACATATTTATACATATATATATTCACATATAAACATATATATATATATATACATATTATGGTTAGTTATATACAAAGCTTTCATACCAAAATAAACTTTAGATGATAACACATGCCACATGCTTAAAGTTATTTGTACAAGTTGTAGTTGTCTTAAACAAACCCTGACCAGTGAACAAACCCTAATTGCCATTGATTGGAAGGGACCAGTTCACATGGAAACAAAGCTGGCTGGTGCACCAGCAGCACACACCAACCCACAACCGCATATTTTATCTTGCATGCTTGCCGGTCCATCTGAAGGAAGGAAAGATTAGTTTTTTTGGACTTTTGGCTACCTCGCCTCACTGCCTCTTAAATAGCTAATTTGGATTTGGACCACAAGTTGCTTCTAAGTAGTGTTGGCCACCGCGACCACATCGCGCTTGTGCGCCTATGCCAAGGTGCACACACACACACATAGCTTTTTAAATGCCTGTAAGTGCTTTTTATGTTGGGGCCAGTACAGAAGCACTGGGCTTCGCGGCCATGTTGAAAGCACTTCATATATACATACATACATATATATATACATCTTTAAATATATACATATATATATAAACATATATACATATTGTGGTTGTTTATATACAAAGCTTTCATCATCCCAAAATAAACTATAGATAATCATGTGCATGTATATGCATCCACATAACTACAGTTATTTCTACAAGCTGTAGTTGTATCCCTAAAAAACACTTAATCCAATTTTAAACAAATGAACTGTGAACAGACCCTAAACCAGCCCTAAAGAAACCTTAAACCAACCCTAAATCGACCCTAAACAAATCTAGAAGAAACCAAAAACTTAAACCAACCCTAAATAATCCCTAAACCAAACTACCATGGTTACCAAACCCTGCATATATATATAGATATGTATTAAATACACTTGTAAATACACTTATCTACATATACATATTGATGAACAGTGCGAATACTTGTCTTCTGCTGAAACTTCAAAACTTTAAGACTTCAAGTTTTCAAGATGAATGCACCGTGGGTGGGGTTTGTGGTGCTTGAAGGCACAGACAGATACCGGAGCCTTGCTGGTTCCATCTGGAAGATATGGTGTGGGTGCGCCAGTGTACACCATCCGCCAGCTCACAGACTTCATGAATCTGTTACTTGCCTGGCATTATAGAAGCAATCCACTAGTTGATCCTAAGTTAATGGTGTCGCCGGTGTTGTTGTGTTGTGTTTTGCATGGCATGTGCACTGAACTGAATCATGTTCCTTTTATATCTTTTATGACTATGTTATTATTTTATAATATAATATAATTTCACCTTGTTATAGCCGGTGGAACTTTCTTACCCTTACTATTTGGAATTTGATTGTATTCATGGCATCATGGAATTTGGATTTGGGATGGGCATCGTAATCGGAAGTGTGTGAGGCTGTGACACCCCATTGCCATCTCTATGAGGGTTGTCTAATAGGCACTGCTTAAGAAACTTAAGAATCTCAATTCTCAATAGTCTTCTCAATATCTCAATTTTCAAGATTCTAGTAGACGCCAGACGCCCCCCAGAACTTAGAATACATAGAACAGAACATGATGATTTTGTGGCTTTGTGCTCCACCAAGGGGTGTGCATTTGCGAAATGGTGGGCAGTTCCAAACTGCCCTGAGAGCTGCCACGAAGCTGGTTTCTTTGCAGCAATGGCACAGACAATGACATACAATCAGAATTGAATTGTGCAGCTTTCTGAACATAAGTTCCGGTACTGTCCTGCTTGCCATGTGCAGCAAGCAGCAAACCTGAATTTAGTGTTTGTTTGCGCAGGTTGGAGTTGGTGGTGACAGTCACAACCAACCATGCACAGAAGACCAGGGTGGCCCATCGGCTTCTTCGTTGAGCAGAGCCCGTTGCAAACTCGATGCCATGCTGATGTGTTCCAGAAGGTTGTTCTGGAAAAAGTTCGGCGGCTACAATGGTCACTTCGTGACATTGGGTTGCTTGACTGAAATTGCATCATCATCATCATCATCATCATCATTCCCTAAACTGTTCACTCAGTTAGGGCTAGGCTAGGGCCCTAGGGCTAGGGGTACTAGGGGTTCTCGATTATTTCCGCCTTTGTGTCACTGGTGGGGTCCGGCTCAGCGGCTCTCTGAATGTGTTTGGCAATTGGCAATCCATTTAATTACAGTGTAGAGTGGTAGAGTGGTAGAGTGGTGGAATAGCGATGAAAGCAGGGTACAGTCCGGGTACAGTGATAGACTGATGCTGGTTGCAACTTGCAACTTGCAACTTGCAACCATGAAGTCCTATAATATCAAAGCCATTCAGCCATGCATGTCGGTTGAGGGACACTTACCTGAAGCCTGATGCCCTGAAGCCCTCAACCTTGAAGTTGAGGTTATGATTCATCAGAGAAGGGGAAGGACTTTTTCCTCACCCAAGAGTTCACAGCAAAGAGCCTCAACTTGAAGAGCCTGAGCAACCTGTAGTGTCAGGCCAAATTACAAGAACCATTGCTTTTACACTCTATTGATACATGTAAGCATTGAAAACAAACATTCTGGCAGTTAGTTGGCCTATTATAATCATTTTGACAGTCTGGCAGTCTGGGACCATGTGATTGGCACATAAAGACCATGTGACATGTCAGTGGCATGTGTCACTGTGACATGTGACCAAACTGTTTCATCATCCCGGTGCATCGCCATAGATTTAAGGACATCTGAAGCAGAGCGGCGCTTCAAGTATGACCTCAGCAACAATTGCTCTCGCAAAGCCTTGGAAGGAAGTGATGATGCAGATCTTGTTGATGATCCAGATCCGAGTCCCAACTTCCCTGATGGACCGCCAGTCATGAAGGTGTCCTCACGAACATTGCCCATATTATCATTGGGCAAACACTCTGCTGGATGGATCAACAAACTTGATGCTCTTATATTCTGCTTGCTTCTGGAGGTACCGTCAGTGTCTGACAACCCAATGGATGATATCATTGCTTACAGCCACCGGGTCATCTGCAATGTGTCTGACCAAGGCTGGGACTCAGACTAAGACCAAAGTCTTGAGTTGTCATGAAGGTACTTGCAAGGTTAATAGATTCCAACTGTTGACACTGTTGACTGTTAAGTTGACTTGGGCAGTAAGCAAAGTGATGAGCATATGCCTATCAGTCTGACACAAACACCTGACTGGTGTGGGCTTTGTTTGTGCTTTGTGCAGGGGTAGAATTCGAGATTGGCAGAGCACCCTTGGTGGACGTTGCTGCTCTTGTAGCTGACACTGCTGCTGATTTGGGAAGCTCTGTTGCTCCTTTTGGCGCTGCCTCCATGGTGCAAGAGTTCAATTGCTTGTCCTTGGAGCCTTGGCTTGCTAGGTGTAACAGTGTAACTGGAGTTTCTTGGGAATAAAGCACAACCCCATAAAACACACATGATGTTCTAGTTCTAGCTGTTTTTTTAAACATCCAGATGCTTTGCCCGGAATGTGTAGGTTAATATCCCTAAGGCACAGTGTTTTATCATCTTGGAACTTGGCACTTGGTACATCCGTGTGTTTGTATGTAGCAAGGTGACACTTTAGGAAAACTAAATCAATCGGATAAAGTGAGCTCAGTGCCACTGCCATTGCCATTGATTTAGGCTATAGATATAATAGATATAGAATATAGGATAGGATTCTAGGCTCTAGGCTCTAGGTGTCATCCTTTTCCCGGGTTTGGACTTTTGTGGCCAGTTCTGCAGTCTGGACTGATTGGACTGACTGGACTGAAAGGGGTGGTGGGAGACAGGGGGACAGTTTATAGTTTATAGCAGGTCGGTCAGTGAGTGGCATTGTGGATTGTGGATGGGGAAGATTAAAGACTCGACCATTTTGACCTTGGAAAATGGAACTGGAAAGTCCACTGGAAAGGGATTAAAACCCCACACTATACACTACTACAAAACCTTTCCTGTGGGCTTGATGTCAGTATTAACTCCAATCAATGGCTTCGAACTCGAACATTCAGAATTCAGACTCTGACTCAAACTATTAACCCCTAATTATGTCTTGTGGTACTTATGACTTGTGGCTGGCAAGCCAATGGTTCATGACATCATCATGACATCATGGATCATCATGTCATCATCATGGCCATGGTATTATTTTTTGTTGTACATCTATGCCAACCTGGCAACTCAATATGCAAATATTCACTGTTGGGTTGAAGGTGGCTTCAAGATTTTGTGAGAAATCCAAGTCTCTGTTGTCGAATGGTGATGAGGCAGTGCGGCAGCCAGGGCAGTCGGACAGACAACATGTCGTATTTGGCAACACACAAATGCGTAGATACTGTTTTGGTTGGTGCAATCTGAAAGGAAAAGGATGCAGTAGGTATTGGGTATAGGGATGCGGATACTGCCCGCCCGGCTGGCAACATGCGACGGAATATCAGATCCTGCGCCATATGCCTGCGCCTGCGCCTGCGCACATATTCACACAAGTGCTTGCGGCCTGCTTGCATATTCTTTACTTTTGATTGACATTGAACCTGACGCCGAGCCCCTAGGGCTTTACTGTATTTGGCATTTGGTGTTCCTTATTATATCCGTTATTCGTTGGCTGTAAACTTGATCGAAACTTACTGACAAGTTCTGCCTGCATTGCATGCTGCACATATTCTTCCCAGGGACTCAGACTTAGGGCCCTTCGGTCTTTCAGTCAGTCTTCACTTCAATTTCAATGGCTTCAGTTTTTTGTAATACTACTATGAAGTTCTGAAGACTCGAACATTCCGACTCCAACCCAGACCCAAACTTAAACCACTATTTATTATATCTTGTGGAAAGTGGGAAGCTGGCTAAGCTGGCTGGGAAGAATTTATTTGGGCACATTTGTGACACTTTGTGACTTGTGACTCGACATGGTGTGTTCTTAACAGGAAGATGATGAGCAGCAGCAGCAGCGGAACCTCAATCAAGTCATCGTGCTTCTGGATTCTGATGATGATGGCAATGGTACAAGGACAAGGGATGCCCCATCTGCAGGTGACCAGCCAGTCGGGCCAGTGCCATCTCTTCCAGAGCATGAGCATGGTGACCCAAAAGAACAAGAGGAGGTTGCGGTTGAAGCAGTTGAAGTTGAACTTGATGAGCAAGTCAGCTTTGCAAAGCTGTTTCCGAATTCGATCCAAACTTCGGACCTCAAACACACTATGGACAATATCTTGGGCGAGATTCTGCAGTCCATTGCCTTCTGGCCGGACCTTTACACCAATCTTGGTGCTTTGGAGACACTCTTGAAGCGAGCAACATATCGGGAGCGATTTGTTTACAGCTGCATGGGTGAGGCCACCAAGGCTGAAAGACGGCTCTTTCACACCTGGAACAAGAGCATCAAATCTCTTCGGTGGGAGTGCTTGGTTGATTTCGTGACTGAGCTCGGTCTTGTTGAGACAACCCTCCGGAAGAATTGGAGCCTGAAGAAGTTCAAGACTGGTGACGGGGACCGCTTCAAGGTGTTGCGTGAAGAAAATGCAAGTGTTGTTCACACTGCTGATGCCGCAATTTCAAGCGATTCTTTCTGGATACAAGCTGCCCTCTTGGGAGCTCTAGCTTTCGAGGCAGAGTTCATTGGGCGGTGGGCTGAGGGTTGCCAATGTTGCGGCTTGGACCGCGACAAGGCAAAGAGCTGCCCATTCAGAGGATGCCTGGCATTGCTTAAGGCTGCTTAAGGTGATTTTTTATTTTCCCAATGGACAATGGCAATCCACCGTTTGGGTTTGGGGAATCTATTAATCTATAGTATAGTGACAGTGACAGTGAATGATTCTGGTGACCAGCAAATCCAAGGATGTCGTGCGGTCGAATTGGCAAGCAACGAGTGGAGGCTTCTGCTGACACGGGAGATGCGTCTCCGCAGCCAGAGTGTCAGTGAAGCTCTCGTGGCCTCAGATTGCAGTGAACGGTCACTACTCTTGGATGACATCGGACGGGCCCGGACAAAACTGTGGGCACTGTTGGAAGGGAAACTTCACTACTTCCAAGAGTTGCCGTGGAGACTATGCGCCTTGCCTTGCCTAATCATTCAAAACATTTGGTATGCCCAGTGCCCGGGTCCAGGTGCCCACTGCCGACTGCCACTTGCCACTGCTGCACTTCTGTACTGCTGCCTGCTGCTGCTTTCACATTTCCAGGGGATTCAGATTCAGATTCAGATGTTTTTTGTTAGAGATGATTCATGACCATGATGATAATAATAATAATACTGCACTGCACTGTACTGTACTGTACTTACTGTACTGTACTGGACTGTACTGTACTGTACTACTGTACTCCTGTTACTGAGTCAAATACTGGTGGTTTGATGACAATTTGACAGTGTTTCAGTTTCAAATCTGAAAGTTTGACAGTTTTGTTTGAAGAGCTGCAGAGCTGCAGAACTGCAGAACTTTGGTTGGTTGTTGTTGGGTTGGGATTCGGATACATCACTACTAATATACCGATAATAATAATGTCACAGACATGATACCTGGCCACTGGCTACAGCCTACAGCCCACTACAGACTACAGCCTGCACTGCTCTGCTTGCTTTGATTGATTTGAGGTGCTCTGGCCCATGCAGATCACTTCGTCGCAACATCAGCTGCAGTGGATTGCTTGGAGATGTTTGACAAGCAGCAGCAGCAGCAGCAATCCCATGGCAGACCGGGGTCCTCCTCACATGCCCAGTCCAGACGCTTCTTGGATCCAAAGTGGCAGGGACTTCCTGATGGACCTTGTGAAGAGCCATTGCGGCCATTGGTTGAGGAAATGGCCAGTGGAGCTTCGGTCTTGGACATTGTTCAGCGGTCAACTTCATCGGCAGCAGTGGCCCAACTTGTTCATTGGCTGTCGGGATTCAAGTTGGTGCGCTGTGTGAGTCGATCGGTGGAAGGGCTTCACAGTTTGCTTGCGAGGATCTTGAAGAGGGCCCCAGCAGCCAAGGTTCCTTATTTATCCTTCGAGATGCGATCAGCACAACTGGCAGAGCTGATGCTTGCACCAGCAGTTCCTGGGCAGCATCCATCTGGTCTCGGCTGTCTGGGCGATTTGATTTTACACATAATTACACACTTATACAGATATTGCTATTGCCATTGCCGGCCACATTGACATATGTACAGCCATAGCCATAGTCTCCAGTGCCGGCAGTTAACCTCAGAACTTCAGACTTCACTTCACTTCAGAAGTTAATCCACATCGTCATGTTGTCACATGGCAGTCAACTCAACTGCAACTACAACTACAACTGCCACAAGACCTTCAAAGGTAAGTTGACATGATAATGATAAGTTGACATGATGGCTGTGGCTGTGGGTGATGCTGGGTTTTGAAGATTTGTTCTTGGGACTTAGTACTTAGGACCAGGTCACCAGGTCTATGACAGATGGCAGGTTTATTATCAAGTGTTGTGTTGACACAGTGTTGCTTGAAGTCACTTGGCTTGGTCTAACTCCTGACCTGAGGACCTGAAGGATGTTCAGAATGAAGTGAAGGGCATCGAGCGGTTGGATGGGTTCCGAGAAATCGTTTTGAGCCTTGACATGGACATCATAATCAACCTGGATTGAATTGAATGTATGTATTAGTATGAATGAATGAAGTAATGAAAATATACATTATCTGATTTGCTTGATTAGGCTTATTCCTTAGGAAATTATCAATACAAAAAAAAAGTCGTCCCAAACAATTCTTACCATTGTGAAATTGTGATTTTGATTAATTTGGTTATGACTGGTATTATTCCGACAGCTCAGTCAGACTGTGAGTCAGACTTGGACTTGGACTTGGACTTAGACTTTAGATTCATAGACTTGCATTGGTTTGCATTTTGCTATCTGTTCATTGCATTACTATTGTTGAGTTTGAAGTTTAATTGCTGTCTAGTAGTAGTTGTAGTAGTAGCAGTAGTAGTAGCCATCCTTTTTGTCCTTTCTCTTGCAGTTTTTTTTACTCTTCCAAGGAAACTTCTTCATTTGGCTCCTGGCCCCTACACAAATTCCATGGGAGAGCGAGAACTTTCTTCCTTGCTGTACAGAGACAACATCTTCTTGAAGCATGGAGACCGCAAAAGGCTGCAATTGGAACTGGATTACAAAGCCGCTGAACAACTGCAGGTGGAAGGGGAAGGTGACTGCAATGGCTATGGTGAAAATGACAGCGATGTTGAGAATGGTCACCCATCCAAAATGCTGAAAGCAATGTCTGATCCTTTGACAGCTGCCCTGATCCCACATCTTCTTGAGGCTTGGTGCCTGGCTTGGGGGAATCGGAATCACCCTAGATTTAGATGCCTAGATTCATCACAACACATAAATTATTACTTTTTTGCTGTGATCCCCACCAACTACCAAGTGATATTGTTTGATATATTTTCTGACATTCTATTCTATTTCAAGTTTCTATCAATTCTATTATATCTTGGATATATATATATAAAATCAGAGATTCTTTGTGTTTTCAAATCGTCAAACCTGGAAGGCCTGGAAGAGGAGAAGGATGATCAGGTTAGTTTAGGTTGTTAGTCTCAGCGTAAAAGATACTCTAAAATCTAAAACTCTAAGATTATGAAATCTGAAATATCATATATATTATATACAGTACAATATCTCTTATACAATGCATAATTTACATCAATAGTACAGTACAATAGTTTAGTACAATACATGATATTTAATATTATTTTGATAAAAGCTATCAAAAAATATCATAATCAATATATAATATTCGGTAATTATTTGATGCTTGTTACTATTACTGGATCAAATGCTCTTCTCAGATTACAAAGTTTTGTCTTGGGGAAAGCAGCGGTACTGTAAACACAGCCCACATGTTTTCACACTTCAATTCACACTTTATTTTTCACTTCATGCATCAACCTGCATCATCATGCATCATGATCATCATCATCATCAACATCATCATCATCACCATCATCATCATCATTCAGCATCAACATTCATTCATTCAATCATTCATGTATTCAATCAATAATTCATTCAATCATTCATTGATTCATTTATTCATTCATTCATTCATTCATTTATTCATTCATTCATTTATTCATTCATTCATTCATTCATTCCATTCCATTCCATTCCATTCCATTCCATTCCATTCCATTCCATTCCCATTCCATTCCATTCCATTCCATTCCATTCCATTCCATTCCATTCCATTCCATTCCATTCATTCATTCATTCATTCATCATCACCACCATCATCATCATCGTCATCATCATCATTCATCATTCATCATTCACCATTCATCATCATCATTCATCATTCATCATTCACCAACCAGTCATTTTCATAATGTACATTGAAGTACATTACATTATATATTACCATCCATTATCATACACAATCTATAAGAATCTACCCTGTGTTGTTTGCTGAACAGTAGTATATTTGCACTTTGAATTTGAACTTTGAATGAACTTGAAATTTGAAATCCCTAGATACGGTGATACCATGCCTTGAGCCTAATAGCTTTCAATGCAATGCAAATCCTAGTTAGCTGTAAGAGTTAGCTTAGATGCTTAGAGTCCTAGTTTCCAGTTCCCATTGCTTTGCTCTGCAGGTTGGCAAGAGAGACCATGTGGTGTTCTCTATGAATGCAAAAGCTTTCAACGCATGTTGTTCCTCTTTCAAGGGATTGATGGTGCATCCGCAGGAGCCTTTGCCACAACTTCTGGAATTGCCTGAGCAGACCTCGCATTCAACTCATTCAACACATCGAAATGAATTGGAGCTGACTGCAGAATGTGTGCAGATGGAATTGACCTTGCAAGTGTCGCAACCCTCCCAAGTGTCGCCTGTGCAAAATTTGGGCCTTGCTCCTTCCCATTTTGTCCATGGCGAAGAAGACTTAGACTCAGACCGACAGAAACAGCAGGGTCTTTCACTACCACAGCAGGACCATTTTTTTTTCCAAGTGATTGGTGGCAACTTGAACCGGCACAAGTTTGTGGGGCGGAAACCATTGGATTTCGATGCCACAGTGCAGCTCTATGATGCGAAGGGCTGCAGGGAAGATTCAATGGAGGTGGATCTGCAGCCAACAGGGATTCCCTTGGCTGCAAAATTTCAATCTGTGGCGGATGAGCTGGCTTCTCTGTGTGTGTGGAAGCTTGAGAAGGAGGATGTCACCATGACTGTTGCGAGCATGCCGTGTCTCCTGCTCCTTGACTTGTTGGCTGGCCAGCTTTTTTGTTTTGGATCAGGTAAGCAGACTCAGACCTCCAATGAGTAGCCTTTTGAGTAGTCTGAGAGTCTGAGTCTAAGAGTCAAGAGTCAAGAGGCTGTATATTTGTATTTGTATCATTATCATTGCTGCAACTGCAACTTAGAATGGATATACAAGGCACAAGGCCACAGGCTACAGTCTACAACAAGGCAACAAGGTACAAGTTATATACATGCATTATAGTCATTTGCAGCCTAGCAGCCTAGCAGCCTGACAATCCGAAAGAGAAACTGGTCACTGAGAGACTGAGAGCCAAGGCCACCAGATGCAACCCAACTTCTGAAGCAAATGATCTCTGCGAAGGCCATTGTTGGAGGTTCAGAAAAATTCTTTGCAGAGGTAGAGCATGACTCCCAGGATTTCAGCAAACTGCTGAAGCAGAAATGGATTGCTTGTGTTGACGACAGTGGCTGCATTTGTGATGACAGCAACTTTTATCAAGTTACAAAAGCTGGAATGTCTGCAGTATCCTTCTCACAGAAGTACACAAAAAAGGGTTGCATTCTCAACTACACATCAGACCCTGCGCCCTCCATGACACACATGACTGTCATTGACCTCATCATGCAGCTGAAACCTCATGGTTGGCAAGTATCTCTTCTGGAGAACAAGAGGACTTGTGCCCCTTACATTGCTGGCCGGGACAAGATCATCTACTGCTACAGAGGCGGAGGCCTGGGGACTGACTATTTGAAAGCTTTGCTTTCATCAGACAAGCTGATTCAGGAAGGTGGATGCATTCACTATTTTCAATCGAACGCCTACTACAAAGCACTGCTTGGCCTTCCTGTGCGCATTGCAGTGTGTCTGCAGCCGGACATGTCAGCAGCACATTACAAGAAACAACTTCGGCAAGACCCAAACAGCTTTACCAAGGAGGGCAAGCGCAAGGCTTTGAATCCATCTGCTCCACCTGGGTTGTTCAATTTTGATGATGAAGCAGGACTTTTTGAGGGTGTGTCTGTGTCAGTGTGTAGTGTGTGTTCTGTTTTGGCATTGATGCTTTTTGTTGTAATCTGCAGATTGCTGAATGATTATATAATGATTCTTTAGCCGCTACTTGTTTTAGTGCTTAGGTCAAGAGGCAAGCAAAGGCTTTAAGGCTGTGCCTGTGCCCTCTGCTGCTCACTGCTCACTGCTTCCTGTCAGTCTGTCCCTCAGGAGAAATCAATTTCCTGGTCCAACCGAAGTCTCTTGATGATATTGAGGATGGTGGCCGTGGCAGTGGCCGTGGCCGTGGCTCTGGTCGTTCTGGAAACAAGCGTGGCCCTCGCCCAGGGCATGGTCGAGGCCAAGGTCAAGGCATGAGCATCAGCACTGGCACTTGCAAGTCTGAGCCTGGGCCTGAGCCTGAGCTGCTTGTGACTGATGGTGCAATCAGTATACAAGATTCGGAATCAGACTATGCAATGACATCTCCGCTCGATGAACTGCACTATGATGGTGGAGGTGGAGACGGAGACTGTGGAGTAGACTCTCTGAATGACAATGCTGATGATGATGCACCTGATGCACTTGCAGATTCGACGCATCAACCATGTTACAAACCAGAATCTCCAGCTGCAGCTGCAGGACCTGCAGGATCAGAATCACCATCTAATGAAGCTGCTTCAGACCCAGAATCTCCAGTACATGAACATGAAACTGCAGAATCACCATCTAATGAAGCTGCTTCAGACCCAGAATCTTCAGTACATGAACACGAAACTGCAGAATCACCATCTAATGAAGCTGCTTCAGACCCAGAAACTCCACCTGAGCATTCTGACAATAGGGACAACATGACTCTTGCTGATTTACAAGCGGAAGCGATTGTGGAGAGGGAACGCAACATTGTTCCTGTCCCAAAACCTCGTCCTGCTGCGCCTGCGCCGCGGCCTGTGCTTGCTCTCCCCCTTGATACTGGCCCTACTTCTGTGTTCGACCTATCAACAATTTGGATAGGGAATTGGGGTCTGGTACTTCGCAAAGATCAAGCAGTCCCTTGGAGAGTGATTGATAAGTTTTGAAGTTTAAAATTTAAAAGTGGAAAGGTTTGAAATGCCAGCCAATGTCTAATGTATTAGGGTATTACTTGTTTGTAGACAGAAATCCTCAATCCAATCCAATGAATGTGTTCCCTGGGACAGGGCCACTGACAACTGATGTAGCAAATGTGCTTAAAGTTAAGTTCAGCCAGTTCAGCCATTCAGCCCAGCCGCCTGCCCGATCCGATCCTGCTTTTTTTTTTAAACTGTTGCCTGACTGAGTCTGAGGCCCGATCTTACTTTGTCAATTGCCCACTTCACACGTTCAGTGAAGAGCACAACGGCAAGAGACAGAATCGCCGCTGCACAAAATCCATGCAACTCAACCAGCCAAGTGAGCGCATTGTGATCTTGCGGCTGAAGTGGTGGATCCTCCAAGGCCAGGCAGAAAATTGTTCTGATAGCAAGACATTGCTTGAGCCTGTAAGACAGCAAGAACCATGTTTGTTCATTATCCTTTTGAGTTTCTCGGCCAGGATACAGGATGATCAAATATCCCAGTGAAAGTCCAGAGAATTTTCGCAAGCGACATGTGCGTCTGGTAGCTTGGCTGAAACTCGCAACTGCTTCACCTTGCACTGCACTGCCAGTTTCCAATCTCATGATGTATTGTGCATGATCCTTGCCAATCCTGAGTTTTTACTTTGGAGCTATCCTTGCTAGGGCATACCAATGACAGGCAGGGCATGCATGTTTTTGGACACTACACATGACACATTTCCAAGGTACCACCAATGAATGAAGCTGATTTGGGAACTGCGGCAGAACTGGACCAGCAGATTCTTCATCACGAGAGATTGCATCAACAGCAAGGCGCTGCGATCAGTCACCACAGCCCAGCCACGTTTTTTTCTCAATTCTGCACTGCAGTCACTTCACACACTGGATCACTGGAATCTTGAGACTTAGAGACGAGACTCAGAGAGTTTGTTTGTCAGTGGCTTTTGCACTCATTGCATGTTTTGTTTCAGAAATGTCGTTGGAACGATTTTGCTTTGCATTGCAGTGTATCAATGGCATGTATGGCCAGCAACTCTTTGCCAGACGCTGGCCCTGGCCCCTGATTTATGTTGAGCAGCTGCAGCGGCATCAATCCATTTCTAACCAGCCATCAGCCATCCATCACCTTGAGCAATTGTCAGAAAAATATTTGCATTTTATTTTGCTCATTGTATCATCAGACCTTCAGTCAATCTGAAAATTATATGATGTGCATTTGTTCGGATCCAACCAGTCATGAAACCACGAACCAAATGCTTGCAAATCAGATCTTGTCTTGTGGTTGCATCAATTTGCATCTGGCAATTGGCAAGAGATGCTGACACACTGGCCTTCGGAACATAGTGACATAGTCAAGCCAAAAAGTTAGCATCGCAGTGATGTCGCAGTGCAAAGTGCAAAGTGCAATGTCACTGATTGCAAGTGACTGGTGAGCTGTGAGGGAGGAAACTCTGCAGCTGCTCAGATTGAGTTGAATGCATTGAGATGATTGGGTGTTGATGTTTCTCCAATCCAAACTCCAAATATGGAATTGAGTCCAATCAGCACAGCGCTGATCAGCAGCATTGGTTGCTTTCATGGTTCCAAAGAATGAACAATGTAATCTTGTCTAACTTGGCAGGTGCGGTCTGCGGTGCAGTGCAAGAGGCAAGAGGGTGTTCAATTTGAGTCTAACTGCCCAGGACAAACACAAGCCTGAAAAACAAGCCAGGATTCAAAATTCCTTAGCCGCAGGGCCGCAGCAGTCGAAAAAAATCTAAAATTTTAGATTTGTGTTCAACTGTGGCTAAGGGTGTGATATTTTTTTTTGCTGCAGTAGCGTTCGCCATTTCTTGGGCATCCAAAGAAAACCCTTAGCTGCAGTTGAAAAAAAATCTAAAATTTTAGAAAATTTTTCAACTGCAGCTAAGGTTTCTGAGATCATAGCTTGACAAGTGGCTGAGTGACTGGTTGATAAAAGTTGATTGTGAAATTTAAAATCAAAAAAAAAAGGAAAAAGAAAAAAAATGGAAACTTTGGTTTCCAGCTTTTAGGGGCTAACTTTTCAAAAAAAAGTCAAGGAAAACCTTGACTTTTTTTGAAATCTTAGCCCCTCTAGGTGCAGCTAAGCTTAACTGCAGTTGAAAAAAATTCTGAATTTTTTTGAGCTGCAGCTAAGGAATTTTCACTGCAGCTAAGGTTTGAAAAAATGGAAACCAAAGTTTCTATTTTTTTCTTTTTCCTTTTTTTTGTTTTTTTTTTAAAATTTGACAATCAACTTTTATCAACCAGTCACTCAGCCACTTGTCAAGCTATGATCTCAGAAACCTTAGCTGCAGTTGAAAATTTTCTAAAACTTTAGATTTTTTTTCAACTGCAGCTAAGGGTTTGTTTTTTGGATTTTCAAAAACTGCGGCAAAAAAATCTAAAACCCTTAACTGCAGCTGAAAAAATTTCTAAAATTTTAGAAATTTTTTCAACTGCAGCTAAGGATTTTTTGTTTGGATTTTCAAAAACTGCG
>Ga0126342_10010150_pt1 | contig 16839 bp, 15 predicted proteins | sample Cyp1metagenome_FD_92528 | JGI IMG/M metagenome (GOLD analysis project Ga0126342, IMG submission 92528) | Coral microbial communities from Lord Howe Island, Old Settlement Bay, Australia - Cyphastrea 1 metagenome | ecosystem: Host-associated > Invertebrates > Cnidaria > Coral ... | reverse complement strand
GCAGGGAACACTGGGCGTGGATGGTCGTGGTTGAGGTCCGGCAGAGAACACTGTGGATCGCGGGTCGCAGTTGGACGAGGACGACGAGGACGACGAGGACGACGAGGACGACGAGAGGACGACAAGGATGACAAGGAGGACGAGGAGGAGGAGGAGAGCAGGACGAGGCAGGAGGAGGCGGAGGAGGAGGAGGAGAAGGAGGAGGAGGCAACTGACATAAAATCTAACAACCCTCACCTGGCAGGTGGGGAACGAACAAAACCGAAACAAACCGATGAAAACAGAAGAAACATAAGAAACAAGACACAGGAAAACCAAGAGTATTTAATTTATTGCGCATAGTCACACTGTAACATATATCAGCACAAATCAACGCAGGTAAATTGTTGCTTTGGAGGGTTTGAACTTGCCTGTCATCATCATGACTCCGTGGGGACCTGGGGAGGACGGCAAAAATTTTAAGAAACAAACAACTATTAAAAAACAATTTAAAAATGTTTCAAACAAACAAAAATTAAAGACAAACGTTTAAAAAAAACACAATGAACATAAAACAAAAAATAATCAAAAAAGAATCGGGAAAATCAAAAAGACCCCAACTCGTTTTAATTGCTGACAAAATGCAAAAATCAACATCACAACCACAAATGGAATTTATTTTTTCATTTGTGTTTCAAATTTCGTATGTGTTTTTCTTTCGTCTTGATGCATTTTTCTAATCTCTTAAGGCTCACGGTCATTCTGTCCCAGATTGTTTTTTTGTGTTTCTCTCATGTCGTCATTGAAGTTGCTCAAACGTGCCAGGTTTGCCCAGGACCATCCAGGACTCAGCCTTCATGTCGCTCACATGCCAGTCATATGTCACTTACTGTTTGGTCACCCAACCCACCAGTCCTTTTACACCCTTCAAACCTCTAAATAAATGAATGAATACAGGGTTTTGATATTGATATATATTAATGATACATAAAATTATTATGCGTATTTTCGTTGCGTTAAGTTGTTTCGCATCTATCTATGTGTGGGGTGGTTGCAAAATTCCCCTCATTTAACATTTTTTAAAACCTTTAAAAAATTGGTTACGAACGAAAACAAAAACAAAATGGCACGGCGAACCGCCCGCAAGCACATTCATGCTCACTTTTTCCATTAAATATCGCAAAAGAATCCATGAGCGATATGTAAGTCCAAAATATAATCCAATATGTTCCAATTCCTCTCTGGTGCCAGCAGTACATAACCAAACCCAGCAAGCCCTTAATATTGAGTCCATGTTCGTGCCTGTATCTGAGCGGGGCCAAGATCACAAACTGTCATGCATGAGGTTTTCAAATGTTGATCGCAAGTTTGCTGGAATTTCTAAATTTACATCTAAATTGTTATTTTTTTGCATTCATTCCTTCGGAAACAAGTGCTTTGAAAATTTAACATGTAACTTGACATTTTTCCCTGAAGTAACCGGGTGTTGGCTACAGACTGTTGACAACAAATGCAGAAAAAAACAATTCAAAAATACAAATTCTGCAGTGCAAGGTCGGGAAAATACAACAGGTATCAACAGGTTAACTTCGCATTTATTTTGCAAGTTGGTTGCTGTTTGTCAAAATTAACATGACATTGGTTCATCCTTGTTTATTTTTTACTTTGTATTTGTTTGTTTTCATACTTTTTGGATTTGGTATTTTTGTATTTTTTTGTACTTTGTATTTTCGAAAATTTGGGTTTGCATTTTTTTTTGTATTTTGTATTTTTGCTATTGGATTCGTACTCTTGTGTCTTTGTTTTGATTTTTTTTCGTAATGACTTTATATGTTTACCTTGTATTTTTTTTATTTATTTTCCATTACGTCCAAACATGTACTTTGCATTGTTTTGTATTTTTCCATTCGTTCAAAAATCGCACTTTATCGTTTTGTATTTTTGCCGTCTACTGGTACCCGCTTCACTTAGGGCAACACCAAACGCAGCACTTCAGGCAACATCCAGAAATCACACACTCCTCACACTTTGGACACTTACTTTGGGCAACACGGAAGATATCACTTCTTGGGCAACACGGAAAACATCATTTTTCTTATCTAATTACTTGACTCATCTTGACTCAGCCATTTAGGGTTTGGTTGCGGGGGTGGGGAGGGATCATTTTTCTTATAGAATTACTTGACTCAGCCATTTAAGGTTTGGTTGGGGGGTGGGGAGGGATCATTCTTCTTATAGAGTTACTTGACTCAGATATTTGGGGTTTGGTTAGGGGGTGGGGAGGGGTCATTCCTCTAATATAATTACTTGACTCAGCCATTTAGGGTTTGGTTGGCAGGGTGCGGGGGGATCATTTTTCTTATCTAATTAATTACTTCACTGAGCCATTTAAGGTTTGGTTGGGGGGATGAGGATGAGGATGAGGATGAGGATGAGGATGAGGATGAGGATGAGGATGATGATGATGATGATGACGATGATGACGATGATGACGATGACGATGATGATGATGATGATGAGGTATCCCGAAGCGATGCATTATGCGTAGCCCGAAGCGATGCACTCGACGTATCCCGAAGTGAGAGCCTTACCGTCAAAAAACAAAACCGCGAATCCACCAATGTATGTCGTATTTCCCTTTTGTTGGCGATTTTTCCCGCCGCATGGTTGTATTTTTGTTTACCGTTTGGGATTTTATTGCTTTTATTTTTTGATTACAAGGTCTATTCTTATTTTTTTTACGAAAAACCTTTCTGTAGCCAACGCTGGCAACTCAATTTATCCAATTTTTTCAAGCAGGGGCAAGGGGATCTCCGGCCCAAGCGTCTGCCAAAGAAGCGCTACACTGAGGACCAAACTGGGAAATCCAGACATAAATTTAGAGCCGTTTTGTCTCAGATCTTGCCCGATAAATCGCTTTTGCAGAGTGCAACCATGTCTGTTTACTATTTTGACGGGCTACAGCCCGTTGAAAACCCACAATGTTTTCTAGTCCTTGCATGGTTTGGACTGTGGCCCGCGGCGGGGGACTTGACTCCGGCTACTCTTCAAAACCCGGAAGTTGCCCGTCACACGTGAATGGCGAAAGTCGCAACAGCAGCACCAGCAGGAACAGCAAATCAGGATACCGGCTAGGGTGAAGTGTAAGGAACACACGTGCGAGGAATGTCGGATGAAACTAGATACTGGGTCCCGGGGTTCGGTCGTAGCATTACTGTTTTGTCGTAGCGGGGCAGCGTGTGCCTTGCAGAACTGATTGTTCAAAAGTTTGATTTCATGACAAAATATGTTCAACAGATTATGATATTTTGGTCTTGGGTGAGCGCGTGCCTTGCGGCGCTTTTCTGCCGTACTAGCACTGTTTGGTAAATTATGGTAATGCATTTTGTAAAGCTAGAATTGGTAATGTGTTTTTCCCAAACCCGTGTCCAAAATTTGCCATTAAAAAAACTGTAACAGGGACGAACAACGTGTAAAAACAGAGGGATTGAAAACATTCCAACATGTTCCAATTACTTTTTTAGCAAATCAAGATTGAAAATGTGCGATATTTATTTTCCTCCCGCATGACGATATTCTATCTATGTATACATATATACTTAGTGCAAGTGAGATAGGAGTTGTCGGAAAACCTTTTTTTTATTTCCCATCCCATGGGTAAAGTCTTGATTTCGCACTTTGAGAGTGCCAAAATCCTGTCTCATGTGGTTCAATTAGTTTTTTGGAGGATACGTGCATCAAGTTTGTGCATTCCCACGGTTTATGGGTTTTTACGCTATGGGCTACACTTTGGGCACGTGAGATAGGAGTTCGGGCACATAACTGGTGTGTTGGGACTGTAGCATGTATATCCCATGAAGGAGTCCCATCTCATGGGTTTCATGCCGAACCATTTGGCTCAGTGATAGGACTTGTGGGGACTTGACCCGGTAAATCTACTTGCACATGGATGCAGCAAGGGAAAAACACTAAACACTAAAAGCAGGTGAGGTAAGACTTGTGGGGATTTGACCCCGGAAATCTACTTGGCACATAGGCGCAGCAAGGGAAAAACACTGACCAAGATACGGTCCACAAAATATTTCCCAGCATGTTTTGGCAATTTTGTTAGCCTTTTGTAAATTGATTCCGGTTCAGCAGCGCAAACTATGTTGACAACTTGGTGCTTCGGGCCCTTTAAGGTTCCCAGCTCAAGTTTCAGCAGCGGGTGGTATTTTGGAGCATTCCGTTTCTATATTTTGTTATTTTCGAGTGTTTTCTTTCAACTAAACAAGGAAAATAGATGAAAATAGATGAAAATAGTACGTCCCTTGGCTGTGCACATACCGAACCCCTGCTGCAAAACACTACTCTAAATAGGTCCATATAGGTCCTAGGATTCACATCCAGGTTTTTTCTCCAAAGACCTATTCCCAACACGTTCCGACGCGAAGGTTTTTTTTTGTTATTTTTATGCGAGTTTGATCCGACTGCAAGTTAAGAAGGCCATCTCATTCAGATTCATTCAGTATCACCCGCTACTCACTGCTGGTTGCAAATAATCGCCTATACCACGGTTCAGCGGAACTTATTTCCGTTCTAGCCCTTGGCGTGGGTCATATACGAATCTGTTAAGCCTTGCGTCGTCCATTCGGAAGGAGCGCACCTGTTTTTTAATCTGATTGACGCGTGGCCGGATTGTGACGTCGGTTTGCTTTTAATCGCGCCGAAACTCGTTTCAAAGTACTGGACCGCCTGCATACAGGTATGGTCATTCAAAAAAAAACGAGGAATTGCCAGGCACTCGATTCCTAAGGGCTACCCCCTGTTGAATCTATTACCTTGCAAACATTACTATGGCGGGAGAGCAAGCGTTTTTTTTTTCGAATGTCTCGGCTCGTTCATGTGTCGCAATGTATCAATATTCGTGCAATTGCCTGTTATGTTCCGACCGCTTCAGATACTGATTTCAATGCTTGTAATTATTGGAAGGCGTCTTGACCTTCACGATATTGATGTTATTGGATTGTGCGGTGACGGACCGAAGAACAGGGGAATCAGTTTGGTCCAGTTTTACAGAAGAATTTACATAGTTTGAATCGGTTGGCCCCGGTTGACTACATTACAAACAGTTGGACACGCGAACGTTTGCTGGATGGAATCCGAGTTCAATTGGACTCCTTACGCGTTGATTTGCGATTCTAGCGTGTTGGATCATGGTTGCACGCATGCTTTTGTGTGAAAGTGGCCGTTCGTCACCCCAAAGCGATTTCATACCGGCACAAACATTTGAAACAGTGAAACCCGTTTATGAATGTTTGGAAACTAAACACGTGGTGTTCAAACATCCCTACACCTCGACCCCTGTTTGTATCATGTTTTTCCTCGGGGTTCGATTTTGAAATTCCTGCTCGACCACGCGTGCTCAAGTCAAAGGTGTTCGAATTTTTGTTTTTATTCATCGCAAGCGAGCAAGGAGCCAATTGCCGGGTACTGTCACCAAGCGATCCAAATTCCATTACGTCCCATGAGCCTGGAAAAATCGATCGACCCAAACTACCACACTATCGTTTTTAAAATTTGCGGCTGTTGCGCAAATTGCATTCGTTTTGCCGAAATTTGCCTTCGTTTTGTGGGTTGTCTCATGGTGACAATCGAATTGACCGAACCAAATTCAAACCATCAGACAGGCTGAGGTCCTTGCGCACTTGAGGCGACAATACGTTGACAAAACTGAATGAAAACGCGTAGTTATGCGTAGTTCTGTTCTCCGACCGGCGCACCAGGTCCCCCAAATTGGATCAGGGATTCTGAAACATGGCGACGTTGCAAAACACTATCACAACATATCACAGCGGTCCACACGCAAACATTGTTCGGAACGACCCCCTTGAAACTGATTTTGCTCCTGATTTGGCGTCGTTTATCGGTGGAAAAGGATAGGACATCGAGGCCCGATGAAGCCCGTATCTGTAACGGAAGACCCTTGGAGAAACTAAAAACAGCAATCAAGCGGCTCAAACGGAACAAGGGTGCAGATGAAGCTGGTTTCGTCGCCGAGTTGCTCCACAACGCTCGGGCCACCTTCCTTGTTTTCTTATTTTCCTTTGTTAGCCAATTTCAATGACGTCCTGCTTCATGGCGATCCTCCATGTTCTTGGTGCAATACTATTTCACCATAAAAAACAAAGGAGTTGTCGGATTGCTAGTTTCAGGTTGTTTCATACATGTTTTGCTTTGATATTGGGCCACATCGAAAGTACACTGGAACTGCCTGAAGAACAACATGGCTGCGCTTCGGTTCGGCGCCTGGAGGAGCATTTCGTCACTGCAACGCAGGTTGTTGACAAGACACTGTCCACCAAGACGCCCATTTGGATTATCAGACTGGATTTGTCGAAAGCATTTGACGGTGTGGATGGGAAGGCTTTATGGCAAGAGCTTTCACATGGTATTTCTGAACATTTGGGATGGATTTTACAAACTCCATATAATTGGGTCAAAGTTTTGGGCGCATCCTCCCTGAGCGTTTTCACTTACAGGTAGCGTGCGACAAGGGTGTGTACTCAGCCCCCGATTGTTCAATGCTGTTTTGCTGGTGGGCAATGTTGGACTGGAGAAGTGAGAATGGTTTCAATTTAAACAACGGTTTTGGCACATTATTCGATTTACGGTTTGCTGATGAGGTTAGAGTGCAGAAACGGTTCTGCTGTTGGATTCACTGGTGACAGTTTTGGCCGGCGTTGGTTTGCGATTGAACCCGGGCAAAACTGTTGCTTTAACAACTGACGCCCAACCTCCCATTTGGTAACCGAACATGGTGCTCACATCAAGTTGGCGTCTCATCAATGGCTAGGGTGTGTCTTCGCGATAAAGGGGACCAAATGTTCGGGTATAGATACAGAACAACATCTTTAGAAGGTTTGCTGTCGCCCGATTTAAAAAGTTGAAAAATACAACCATCTATTTACGGTTCCTTCAGGATCTGTTTAGGGTTGGTTTAAAATTTGGTTAGTTAGTGTTGGTTTATTGTTTGTTTAAGATAACGCTGACTTAGGATCTGTAAAATTCTGTAAAGGGTTTAGGGTTTAGGTTTATTCAGCTTTGGTTTAATGAGTTTAATATCTATGTGGGTTAGTGTCAGGTTTCAAACGTGTTTCGCGCTTAAAGTGTATTGTTAATAAGTTTCTTACGGTTTGTATGTGAAAAGCATTGAAAAGCAAATAGAAGAGAGCAGGGAAGAGCAGAGAAGCAGGGAAAAAACAGAAAAAACAAATGAAGCAGGGAAGCGAGGAAAAGCGGAAAAGTAGGGACACGCAGAAAAGCAGAGAAGCAGTTGCTTTGTTTGGATGTGGATAGAAATGCCCACCTGTTGCAGAAAGTTTCGCCGGCTGAGTAAGCGAGTGAACACATTAAACACAATATTATCATTATACCTCCTCAAGCAGCACACATTGAAGAACACAAAGAAGCAAATAGAGTTCATCTTGAAGAAAACACAAATAGCATGTGTTTCTGCCTTTTTGTTGAGCCGCAGTACATGTTCCAAGCAAAACTGCAAAGCGGAAGGCTTATAGTAGCAAGACGCAGAAAAGCAGAACAAAAGGCCCTGGACACACAACGAGGGACAGGAAATTCCATATAAGGCCATGTACCAGGAATACAACATAACCATACAAGACCGGTATGCAACAAGGCAAAGCGTAAAACACCATCCTCAGCAACACATCGCTTCCAATTTTCCTCAAGCACAGACACCCTGCGCAAAAAGAACGTGTGGAAAAAAGACAGCAAAAGACAACAAAAGACAACGCAACACTGAAGGGGGGCAAAGAGCACAACAACCTCAGCGGAATTTAGCAACGAACAAGTGGCGACAACAGAAACAGAAGGCCATGCAAATCAGCAAGGTGCACGAGAACATAGCAGAAAACTATGAAAAAACATGAGCATCGTCACATTCCCGCCAGCGTGGCTTCCAAGAGTGTCTCAGTAAGGGCAGTGCCTGACCAACTCTTACAGACTCAGAGCGTTGCAAGAGAGTGTTACACCAGAGCGTCCCACAAGATCTCACGAGGGTGTCTTTCAAGACTGTCATATAAAAATGTCCCACAAGAGTGTACCACAAGACTGTACCATAAGAGTGGGTTGCAGGGGTTTTGTGCAGGAGTGTCACAAGAGAGGAGTGTCTAGCAAGAGGTCTCCCACAATTGTCACAAGAGTGCGTTCCAAGAGTGTCCCAAAAGATTCAGGAGTGTCCCACAAGACTTTGGTCCCGCATTTCCTTCTGCAATGCAGTTCGTAGCTCCCCATGGGGCGCGTTCTAATACCCAAATCACCCAGGATATTTGACGCAACCGCGCAACCCACGCCTGTTGCGTTGATACAACGGGCCTACAGCGTTACATCATCTGCTTGGTAGTTGATCCACCTCTTGTAAAGTAGTCGCCTTCCGTTAGACACGACTTGAGCACCTTGCGCTGTCCAACGGGTTCGACTGCTTTGCTGCAAAATGAGCCGGTCAAGGAGAGGTCAACCTCAAAATCCTTGTATATGTTGGGTTGTCTCCAAGCCCACTAAAAACATCTAAAATCTGTCACCACCAGGACTTCTTAAGCAAGGCACCATTTTCAACTCTCAGTAGTCAGGGGAGTATGTCGGTAAATGTTCTGTCCAGTATATCGCCAGGTATCGTTCATCGTCTGCGCGGTTTGTCTTGCATGTGACTGGTTTGTCTGTTGAGGCGTCTGACTGCAAAGCATCGAGAAGCGGCCAGTCCAATTTTATCTTGTTTGGGGCGACCTTTTGCCTTTCGCCGCGTGTCTGGTTCTTGGAGCGAGAGATCGATAGTGATCCAACATGATCCAACATGATCCAACACTGTTGAACTTTATGTGGTCCTTGTGTGCGACAGTGAGCAGCAGCAAGTGCCGAAGCGGCGTCATAGGATGTCATAGGTCTCCCGCCCCAAGGTGGGAGAGAAGGGAAGCTCAAATCGTCTGAAAACCTTTCGTGTTTCAGTTGATCTCTCTGCTCTGTCTTTTCTGATCTAGTTATCTGATCTAGTCACTAATTGCCCTGCGCAGGAATTTTAATGCGTAACTTCTACAAGTCGCGGAAGTTTCATGGGAGCGGCTGTCAACATATTCATCGTTTGGCGTCGTCACCCTTAACCTTGCGTCCTAGTGCAGCGGCTGTTGCAATCCCACATCACGTTGCGGAGCCGCGAAAGATTAGTTCCATTAGTTGTACTCAAAGCCTCATCCCCTGGTTCGAAATGAACCGTCCAAAGTCCAAGTACCCGAGAAGTCTCTTTTTCATCGCCAGCAGTAGTGGTCGTCAGACACCTGTTAACGTCTTGGCGCAACGGCCACAGCGTTTGCATCTGCCATGTTTCCATGCGCCATGTTTCCATGGTGTTGAAGGTCATGCTGGGCTCAAGATGCATCAAAAGGGTGGAAAGTCCAAGCCATGTTAAGCGTGCCGAATATCATGGTAAAATGAAAGTCAGTCCATGAAAGGAAGTGGTGCGAGAAATAAGATAAATCAGTGCATGTGTCTCGGTGGATCATTTTATTGAGTATTGAACCTGGAAGCAAAATCGATATCAGGGACCACACCTTAAACACGCTTTGCATCAACCCTCAAATATCTCAAATGAAAAGCAACGCCAGTCATAAAATGTCGCAATTAATTTTGCTTACCTTCCCTGCAACTAACAACCGTCACGAATATGACTTGGTGTTGTTAGCATGGCCAACAACATCCAACAACCAACAGATCTGAAGAACCTGCACTCAGCTGAGTCCGTTGCACCGCTTTGGGGGTGCGGCAAGGGTCGCGCAGATCTGTACATGCCCACCACGGCCCCACCGACAAAAACTGATCACTCATGATCACTCCAAAGGTGTGGAAAACATTTTGAATGCGACATGTCTGACGTGTCAGTGCTTTGTTCTCCCATATTGGTTTGATGTTTGAGCGCTGGCGTTTTCTTCTTGTATTTCTTCTGGTTTTCGCAGGCATTGGTCGTACCTTCCCCTGCCTAGCACAATCTGCAAGCTAACAGGCTGAAGCTCCATGACTTAGAATGACAGGCTGAATGTCAGAAAACAGGCGGACAAAGTGCCCCTACTTTTATATGTTGAGAAGGAAAATAGCCTTTGATTGGAGATGTAGGATGTAGACACTGGTGCACTTTAGGCTTTCAATGTCTTTCCTGGCAACTGCGGTATGCTTTTCCAAGTACCCACTACTACCAAATGGATCTGAATAGGTGGAGGGAGCCTTCCACATGGGTAAAAACATGTAAAAACTAGGCACCCCCAAGTCAGATTATATATTATATATACAAAATATATATATATATATGCAATTAAAGACTACCACATTTTTTTGAATTCTGTGTTCGCCAGGGCCTTAGATTTTGACCCACACCTGGTAACAGTTTCCAACCTCTGGAGTGTCCATGCGCACCACGAGCAACTCATCCAAGATTTCACAGCTTCGCTGGAATCCGGTCACCTTTATCAGGAGGATCATCCCTGACTTTGGAGCCACACTTTCAAAATATGCCAACATTCCAAGCAGATTCCATTCCACAACTGGCAAAAAATGCTGCTAGGCTAGGCAATATTATGTCGAGACAAAAAGAACAAGATTTTCTGAAGTCAGGTGATACGCTCACAGGTGGTTACGTCTGACAGCGATTCTTGTCATCGCCCGAAAAAGTTCCTTCAACGCTTCTGCATCAGCCGGTCGTCCTCGCTTGACAGGCGGAAGGTAAGGTAAACACAGAGGAAACTAAAGGATTTTCTTGCAACAATGAAGAAGTTTGTGGGCTGTCATGGAAATGGCCACAAGGGTGATGCTGCAATGTACTGATCAAGCAATTCAGTGCAAGTCCCTGTTTGCTGCATAGAAGGACAAGCACCAAATCTATCTTTTCTGTTGTCGTGTCAGACTTGCAAGCATGTCAAGTCTCCTGATCCCGTCTCACACAGGTTCTTGGACAAATCCACCACCACCACTACCATCACCACCACCACCACCACCACATCATCATCATCATCATCATCATCAATCATCATCCTCATTCTCATCATCATCATCATCATCATCATCATCATCATCGCCGTCGCCATCGCCATCGCCATCGTCGTCATCGTCATCGTCATCGTCATCGTCATCATCATCATCATCATCATCCTCATCATCATCCTCATCATCATCATCCTCATCGCCATCGCCGTCGTCATCATCATCATCATCATCATTGCCTTTTTGGTAAGGATTTGTAAGGATTGGTAAGGAATAATCACTATTGTTATTGCTACATGACTACGACTACTAACGACTACTACGACTACTACGACTAGGACTACTACTACTACTACTACTACCACCACTACCACTACCATGTTAATCATGGTTATTGTTATTGTTGTATTGTCATTGCCGACATCACCGTCATCGCCGTCATCACCATCATCACCGTCATCATCATCGTCATCATCGTCATCACATTACATCTGCACACTCCGATATCCAACTCCGATATCCACCCCAGACCCTGATGACCTCCAACTCTCTGACTGTCTTGCCCCGTTGAGCTTGATCCTCCTCCATCCGTTTCAACCTGTGACATGGCGACATTCTTGAATATATAGTAATTACAGTATATAAATTATAACTATAGTTAGCATACAATACTGGATACATAAATTGTATTAAATTGTGACAGTGATAACATTCAATGGGTCAGCTCCGCACATTTAAGACATGGCACCCTAATCAAAAAGCCCGTAGTGATTGGTTTGGTGTCATCTCAATGCGAAGGACGTCTGAATGCTTTCTCTAAGTGGATGCAACCCAGCATATGCACATTCCATAGACCAAGAGGCCATGCTTGTCGAGACTCCGCTGGCATTCCCATATTCCTGAGTGTTCAGATTTGAAATGGAAAATGAAAAGTTTTCCATAGTTTTCCAAGCACCATTTGCAAGGCAGTGATTCAAGTCCCAAACAGTTGCAATTGGATACGATTGAGACAAGATTTCTCAGACGAGAGTCTGGTACGGAGTTGACGATGGCGGTGCCTATGATCACTCGAAAGGAGGCAGCACATGGTTCCACTCAGAACTTGTCGATTAGACAACATTGGTCAAACATCAGCTTCGACAGAACTTTGGATTTCAATGGATTGCTGCCCGTTGCTGTCCAATATATTCCAATATGAGATCTTTAAACAGATTTATAAAGCTACCGCAGTGTGCGAGCCTTGGACCCAAATTCATCCCGTGGGGCGCCTGGTTTAAGGACCGGCCCTGCCCAGCAAAGGCGCGAATCTCGGAGAACTGAACCTGAGGGTTGGCCGCTTCGGGATCGTCGCGCTCGGAGGTGTTCAACCTGTCGCGCAGGTTAAAAAAATGAGGAAAGATGTGGACAAAAACTAAAACATATGATATATCATGAGATATTGTGAGATATTATGAGATATTATGGGATATTATGATATATTATGAGATATTATGAGATAAACTTCTGTGAATCTGTCCCGGGCAAATTTGAATGTTGAATAATGTTGATAGCTTCTAGACTTGTAGATGATCATCTGGTAGCTGGTGCAATCTACAGATTTTGTCAAGTTTCCACAGGATTTTTGCAAACGGCTCCCACCTGGTACTGGCACCATTGCGATCCACCACCCGGCTGGTGTCTGAGCGGGCCAACTCAAACAATGGATGGGTGTACAAACGCTCCTCCACATAGAGCCTGGGCGGAAGTAAAAATCATTCAAAATGGCCATCGCCATCCATGGCTATCCATGGCTATCCATGGCTATCTATGGCTCTGGAAAAAACATGGGCTACAGAGTACAGTAATTCAGTAACCTTTTCTTGGACCTGCAGGGCCATCCGCAAGTTTTGGAGGGCCGAAGACCAATCCAAGTCTGGGGCTGCAAATGAGGGATGTATGATATAATCTACAGTATATATATATATACATATGAAATTCAAAAACCGTAGGAACCACCTATAGGCTTTGGAGCCAACCAGTCAATTTTCATCAATTTTCCAGGTATGCACTTCATGCCAGCACGAGTCGGAAAGGTCTCCTACCCTCGGATACTTGACCACCTGCCTGTAGATCTTGTAGGACTCGGCGAGACACATCAAGCCCATGTACCTCCAAGCTCAGCTAATATAGACTCTGGTTGTTTCACAGTCGTATTTTTGAAAGGAAGCCCCCGATATTTCTCAGGGTCGACAAGTTGCAACAGTATCCTCTCAATGGCAACACCGCGTGACTCCTACGGCTCAGGTTCGATGGAAGAATCTAAGAGCGTTCATAACTTGCGTAGGCGTAGGATTAGATCTCAATGATCTCAGATCTTAGGTTGAGCAGCATTTGGTAGCTGTGAACATTAGAAAGTCCCAACACAAGGGCTGCAAGGCGCACGCCATGAGGGCAGAATTGACCCCGCCCCCACCACCGCCCAGGAAGGACTTTCCGACAGCCTGAGTGGGGCCTGGGATGGCCTGACCCCCCAGGAACGGAAATCCTGCACCGTTGAACAACTTGAACAACAACTTGAGCTACATCTCAAGGTGTCCGTTGAATCTCAAAATATCTCAAAATATCTCAAGATACCTCAAGCATTCAATCGGCTCTGGGGGTCGGACGCTCAGCAAAGCATCTCCGATGAAAATGATCTGCGACCAGGCGGATTCCGCAGGATGTCCGAACAGTGGATGTCCGCCACATTTCGCCACTATTGGCAAATTTCACAACTGTAAACATCAAGTGCTGTAAACCGTAATCATTAAAATCTTCCATAGAAACGAGGAAACTCATCCATGCGGTCTGGGAAGCTCAGGCAATTTTCACCAACTTACATCATCATCATTCAAAATGCATGGTGTCACCATGAGTCACCTACTGTCCGACATGGACAGATTTGCTCAAAAATGGCGGATCCCTAACTTCCACTAAAATTGCCCGAAATTGGGAGTGAATTCCCCAATTTTTGGACCAACCCTCTTTCACACCCAACAATGTGGACCAACCCTCGCCGCGCCGACAAGGGAATGGATGTCCACAGAAGAACCTGTGGCTGGAACCAGTGGCTGGAGTAGCAATGGATGCAGAAAATTGGTGCACACAATCAATCAATATTCATGTGATTAATTATTTACCTATGCATTTTGGGTGGTATATATGATTTTGATCCAATTCCAAGTGAAAAGTGAAAACTATATCCAGATTTCTAGACAATCCGTGAAACACATGGAGAACTTAAAGACGAAGATTGAAGGGTTTACAGATTCTACCATTGGTGCCAACAGATTCACTCGATTGACTCACTGACTGGCGAGTGGATAGGTCCAAAACTATTTCATCGATACCCAATCACAATATAATCACAATGTACATGTTAGTATGTAAATGTAAATATTCATTGTATAATATATTATTATCATTATTATGATTATTCGTATTGTTATTATTATTATCATCATTATTACTAGATGTTATTATTATTAATATTGTTATTATTGTTATTGTTATTTTTATTAATATTATTATTAATAGTAAATTAATATTATTGCATACAGTATGTATTATACACAATAATATCATAATGTTCATCTCGTTGTAATCGTTGCACAAAGAATATCATACTTGATCGGGGGTACAAGTCATTCAAGTCATTGTAAAAAACTCTCCAATGATTTTTCAACTGCACTTTGGCTCAGCAATCAGACTCAGTTTCCTTCGCCGAAAAAAAAAAAACATGCTTCTGACCATTTCCAACTGTCTTCAAGTGTTGCCTTCATCATACACTACATGGGACTGAACATCTCTCTAGTATTGTCAACCCTTGATCAATAAACCCTGACAATTATATTGGTGTATTAATCTCCAAAAATAGTGAGAAGTTTGCTACTAAAATTGGTCCCCCCCTGTTGATCAACTCGTGGTTGAAGCCTGGCTTCACATGAGTAGCAAATGATCTTATCTCTCCAGACTTTCCAGCCGCATCATGCCATGTGATGCCGCACCAAGTGCCCCACCTTCGCTGCACAACGCGCAGAGGCACCGCAGAACCTCAGCGGTGCACCGCTTACCGGGTTGCTCCCTGGCCGCCCCTTGTACAAGGGGCGGTCAATTGGATACCCTCTGGTAATTTAACATAACTATTGGGAATCACCATTTTTAATGGGTAAATCAACTATAAATGGCCATTTTCAATAGCTATGTTAGTTTACCAGAGGGTAAATACAAAGGTCATATCACCAATTTACACCCATCGTGGCTCCTGGAGCAACCCTGATGAAAGTTTGTCTTCTTGCACGGTAGGAGCATTCACCACATTCACTTCGATCAAACACATAGATTAAGTCTACTGAGGCAGCATGGCAGCGCTAGCCACACTTTCTTCGCGTGAAATCAGAAGTCGGTGGCGCCTACTTAAAACATCCTGAATCCTGTGAGTTCATATTTTGACCTCTGGCCCTGATACATCCGGAAGACCTCATCGACAGTTCATTGCCTGTATTCTGAAAGAGGCACCAAACACATTTAATAGGTCTAATAGGTGAAGTAGAAAAAGCTCTCGTCCTTGGCGGGTTCTTTCTGAACCTTCCGCTGCGATCTCAGTGATCTGAGCGTTTCCTTTGTCTCCAGTGGATCTCGCACGTGCAGAAAGCTGTTCAGTCCAGCTGCAAAACTCAGACTCCGATTGGAGTGATTTGCCAGGCTGTCCTCAGGGGCTAAAGGTTGAAAGATTTTCAAGGCCTGAACTGAAGCATGGGTCAACTGGTCCCTATCTTCAAGGAATCAACTCAGTCCGTGTTATCCAAAACCTTGGACAACTCCAAACTTGTTGTGCTACGCATTTGATAGACGGATAGGTCCAACGGCCAGTCACAATGGCACGAGTCCTCTATAATTCGGTCCTGGCAAAACCTGCCAGGTACTTCTTCAGTCTCCAGTGTACTTGTACTTTTTTGGGCTAAGATAGGCTGAGATTAGCAGCTCACAGCCTTTTAATGCACTAGTTACTAGTTCCATGTATTTCCCGTCCGTGACCTCTCCGTCCTCCATGGCAATGTTCCAAAACGCATAGCCTCGAGGCCGTTCAAGGATTGGTGCGGTCATGTAGGCCACTTCTGCCTCAGGATTCCCGAATTTCTTGAACGAGGGGTGACTGTTTGCAAAGGATGAAGAAGCGGCAGTATCATGACAGACTGGTTTATTCTTGGAAAAAACGTTCTGCTCTGACTGACTCTTGAAATTCTTAGAGTCCACAGGAGTGTCCCACCAGATTTCCATGGTTTGTCATCTTACATCCCGATCCAAGCTTCATCTGATGCTTTATCCAAGCTGCTGTTTCTGGCCAAAAGAAGGCTGACTTTGGAGGGCTTCCGAAACTGAATCCTCCAAGCTGGCTTTCAGTGCCGGCCGCAGGATGACGGATGATACTTAGATTGCTCCAAACAATGGCAAAATTGAGTTTTTCCATGTTTTTCCAGTGGAGGGGCAAAGGGGGCCGAAACGTGGGTTTCCAACGTTGCGCTGTGACGCTCCTGGGGGGCGGATGGCGCTGCGACGCTGCGACGCTGCCAGGGGCCGGCGGCGCTGTGACGCTGCGACGCTGCGACTCTGCGACGCTGCGACTCTGCGACGCTGCGATGCTGCCGTTGGGCCAGTGTGACGCTGCGGCGCTGTTGACGCTGCGACGCTGCCGAGCCGGAGCGACGCTGCGACGCGGGAGCGATGCTGCGACGCTGTTGGCGCTGCGACGCTGCGACGCTGCGACGCTGCGACGCGGGATCGACGCTGCGACGCTGTTGGCGCTGCGACGCTGCGACGCTG
>Ga0126342_10010149_pt1 | contig 16840 bp, 16 predicted proteins | sample Cyp1metagenome_FD_92528 | JGI IMG/M metagenome (GOLD analysis project Ga0126342, IMG submission 92528) | Coral microbial communities from Lord Howe Island, Old Settlement Bay, Australia - Cyphastrea 1 metagenome | ecosystem: Host-associated > Invertebrates > Cnidaria > Coral ... | reverse complement strand
TCCAAATCTTCTACAAAATGGAGGTGCCTGACACTGGCATATGATCTTGTTCTCATATAAAGTGATGTTGGGTGTGTATAAACAGGTCTCTTTCTACAAAATGGAGTGCCCCGACGGAAAAAAAAAAACATAAAATCTGATTTATAGGGAGCCCAGGGCCTACCATTTTAAATGGGAAATGTCAACGGGGATGGTAAAATAACAATAAACCACCCATTTGGAATGGTAGACATATCACCTACTATATTTACGGTGATTTGGGGGATGGTTTATTGTTGTTTTACCCACATTGCACATAAAAGGGCGCGTGCACTTCTCAGACTGAATATTGACGGGATTGACCTATTAGTTCAAATCTTGAAAAAACAAGTGACCGCCTGACAGTCTGACAGGCCAGGGCCTAGTGGTCCTAGTGGCACCCAGTAGGCCCTGTTTTGAAAGGTTAGCAATAGGGTTCATAGTCCCCAGATTCTAATAGGGACAAGCCTCTAGAGGTACAATTCAACCGTTTCGATTGTTGTTCCCCCTATTTAAACACCGCCAAAGCCCTAGTGGGCCTAGTGGAGTCACTGGTGGAGTATTTTTTGACGATGATTTTCAGGGCTCCTCCTTGAAGTTGATGGATCATCCCAGCACAACTCGGAACTCCAAGCCTCGTAGCTTGTCGATCTCAGTCTCCCACACTTCGGGACCCTCCTGCGCAGGCTTACACCTTTCTGCCCAGGAGTTTGCCGTGGGATAGTTACTGCAACAGACTGATTTACACATCCCTAAGTTCCGGACATGGAACCCAACATTAGCAGTCTTCTTGGTTGTGGCGCAGTATAGTTTTGTTTGCAGGGTGCACTTTCAATGTGCATATCCATGTATTCCAGTATAATATGGAATAATTTGGCCATACCCAGCACATGGCAAAGCACCATCCTTCGCATGTTTTCACGCCTTAAAATGTGAGACAGCAACATTTCCAACACCAACTTGGCGCCTGAAGGGGGCAGGCAGGGTCAGCACATGCCAACCAGACCAGGAAGGCCCAACGCCATGGAACCTGGGACGTTTCGCCACTGGAGTCACTCCGATCTGCCAGCCATTCAGCCCCTGAGCTACCAGCCATTCGGTCGCCGCCCAATTGGCTCTACAAGAGCCAAAGTTGCCACAACAAGTTGGATCGGGAATGCCACCCCAGCAAGGGAAAGTGTTGAAAACAAAAAACACCTAAAGTGGATGATCTATGATAAATGATGGAAACAACGGCCCCACCAAAATGGGCAACATCATATCACATCTCTGATTGTCCAGAAACAAATCCAACCAAAACATGATATTTCTTGAAGAAAAAACACTAAGAATCCTACATGTTCATCCAAGATTCTCTGAGAGATTAGCAGTCTTAGCAGCCCAAATCCGTCATTTCTCAATCACTCGAGCTGTGGCTCCGCGGCTCCTGCGTTTCCTCGACCTTTTCGGTCGGGGTGCCCTTTAGGATACCCTTCTCCCGCAGCAGTTGGTGTAGGATGAGGACAATGAGGATAGTGGAGGGCACAATGCACAGCAGCAAGATCAACGTCAGCAGGAAGCACCTAACCGGTTAGAAAAAAACCTGCTTAAAATTGGAAGCATGAAATGCAAAAATGAATATTACTAGTAACGGTAACAATTATGACAAGGATAGAAATAGAGAAAAACATAAGAATCAAGTATGTAATGATAATTATCCAACTAGCAATTAATAACAATGACTATGCGACAATAATCTACCAATAAAACAACAATAAAATCTAATCACTTCGGAGCAATGGCCCAAAGCTGTCATCAACCCACAGGGCTGGGACCCCATGACAGGGCACTGATTTCGGTGCGTCGAGGACCAGTGGTACTCGTTGGCCAGGAAGCAAGAAGTGACACTGACCATCGCTAAGGACACGGTGAGAAGAATCTTCTCTTCCAAGTTCCAACCTCTGGGGCCCCTTTTGATGACTTGGGCAACATCAGCCCTCTGAGAACATGAGAACGCCAACAATCACAGGAAAAAATTGTCCAACAATCATGGCGGATAAATGTGTATACTATATATATGTGCAATATATATATATATATATCTATCTATCTATCTATCTGTCTATCTATCTATCTGTCTGTCTGTCTGTCTATCTATTTATCTATCTATCTATCTATCTATCTATCTATCTATCAAATCTATCAACCTATCTAATCTATCCATCTATCTTTCAAATTTTTCAACCTATCTAATCTATCCAATCTATCTATCTATCTATCTGTCTGTCTATCTATCTATATCTATCTGTCTGTCTGTCTATCTATCTATTTATCTATCTATCTATCAAATCTATCAACCTATCTAATCTATCCATCTATCTTTCAAATCTTTCAACCTATCTAATCTATCTAATCTATCTATCTATCTATCTATCTATCTATCTGTCTGTCTATCTATCTATATCTATCTGTCTGTCTGTCTATCTATCTATTTATCTATCCTATCTATCTAATCTATCTAATCTATCTAATCTATCTAATCTATCTAATCTATCAAATCTATCAACCTATCTAATCTATCCATCTATCTAATCTAATCTAATCTAATCTAATTAATCTAATCTCATCTCATCTCATCTAATCTAATCTAATCTAATCTAATCTATCTATGTGTGTGTAATAATTCACTGACCTGAAAAGTTCGGCTATCCCTTATCGCCGGCCGCGCCCCTGTGCTGAAAAGTTCGGCTATCTCCACCATGGGACGATTGTCCTTGTAGGGGTGGAACTGCATTTCCAGCACCAGAGCCGTCAGCAAGACCAAGCCTTGATTTGCACGTCCCAGGATCCCAGGCATTGGGACCATGTACTCAGGGGTTTCCCCACTTGTTTTTGTTTGCCATGTTTGCCTATTTTTTTGTAATCTGAAGCCCATTCTTGGACAAAGCCCAGCGGGCTTTTGGGCACAGCAAACAATCAGACATGACCCATTGGCCCCCATCATACCTTGGCCTTGCCAAACAAATCAACCGTCAGACTCATCTCTCAGAATTGACTCTCAAACTAGCGTTCCTTCTCCACCTCTGAATGGTGGTGAAACCATCGACACCATGGGATGGTTTGAAAGAACAAAATGCAGTCCAGCGGCTGATGCACATGATCTGCATGGCGGGATGGAGACTGATTGGCAGTGCAGCGCAAATGATGGCCAAAAACACCTGAAGGTGTCTGAAAAAATATGGTGTCCTAAAATGGGGGGTGCCCCGTCCAAAATTAGACCATTTTAGGATTGAAACCCACAGTTTTGGGGCCCCGCATTTTAATAAACACCCATGTCTGAAACTTGGGATCAAACCAAGAATTGTGATTCAACCCACAAGAGTGGGGAAATGAATTGACCAACAAGAGTTGGTGACTTTACCAACAAAAAAAAAACACAAATTTGGATTGATTTGTACGAAAATGTGGTATACTATATGCCCCAATCGTATTGTATTACATTGAATTATATGTATTATATCAAATCATATTAAATTGTCATAGATGCACATAGATACATACATTTGCAATTGTAGATATATGTAATGTAATGTAATGTAATGTAACGCAATCGCAATCGCAATTGCAATTGCAATTGTAATTGTAATGTAAGGTATGTATGCATTTCTCAATTTATTTACTTAATTTGAATGTTGATTATCACATAGTATCACATAGTTGTAAGTTCAATATAGGAAACGACTAGACATCGTGGGATCCAGGTCATCCTTGGAGATGGGTGAGGCATCAAAAAAAAATCCCCTGGAATCCCTTGTTTGATATGGTCCTTGCAACGGTTTGGAGACAAAACCGAGCATTTCTCTGGTGTCGTTTTGGAAGTGGAGCCTCTCGCCCGTAAGGTTTTTGCAGGACATTGGACCTAGAAATCGAGCATTCGCAGGGCTCGACGCTGCCGTTTTGACAGCACATGCAACACTTTGGAGTTCGAATTTTTGATTTTCGATGGTTGCTTTGAAAGCTACGTTGGTTTAAAGTCTGTTTATGTTTGGTTTAGGGTTGATTTAGGCTTGGTTTGAGGCCTATTACGTTGACTTAGGTTGGTTTAGGGTTAGTTTAGGGTTGGCCTATGGTTTACTAGGTGTCTATTCAGGGTCGGTAGAAAGTTCATTTAGGTTTCGTTCAAATATTATTCAAAGTTATTTAAAGTGTTTTGGTGTTTATGTAGGGTTGGTTTAGGGTTTATTTTGATTTCGTTCAAGACTTTGTGGTTTGGGTTTCGCTTGGGATCTATTGAGGGTTGGTTGTTTGTTTATTTAGGGTTGGTTTAGGATTTGTTTAGGGTATATTTAGGGTTGGTTTTAGGGTTTGTTTAGGGTTGGTATTAAGATTTGCGTAGGTGCTGCTCAAAGTTTATTTAGGGTTGATTCAGGATGTATTTGGGATTGGTTCGTGGTTGGTTTAGGTGTTGTTTAGGGTTGGTTCAGGGTTTCTTTAGGGTTGGCTTAGGGGTTATTTTGGGTTGGTTTAAAGTCTATGTAGGTCTTGTTTCCGGTGTGTTTAAGGTTGGTTTAGTGATTTTTTTCTGGTTGGTTCAGGGTTGGTTTAGGATTTATGTAGGGTTCGTTTGTCGTTTATTCGGGTTTGCTTAGGATTTATTTAGGGTTTATTTACGGTTGGCTTATGGTTTTTTAGGGGTGGCTTAGGGTTCATTTGGGGTTGGTTTAGGGATTATTTGCGATTGGTTTAAAGTTGATTTTGGTTTCGGTTTAGGTTTCGTTTAGGGTTTATGTAAGATTTGTCTAGGGTTAGTTTAGGGCTGATTGAGGGTTGGTTAAGGATTCGTTTAAGACTTACTTTGGCTTCGGGGATAGTTTAGGGGTTATTGAGGCTGATTTAAGTTCTTTTTACGGCTGGTTGAATTAAGGATTATCTTCAAAATGTTTTAATGCACCAGAGCCACCAAAGGACGGAAGGACCAAGGGACCAGAAGACCAGAGGACCAAGGGACCGGAGGACCAAGGGACCAGAGGACCAAGGGACCAGAGGACCAAGGGACCAAAGGACCAAGGGACCAAAGGACTAAGAGACCAGAGGACCAAGGGACCAGGGGACCAAGGGAGAGGACTGAAGGACCGGGAGATTCAAAGACCACAAGATTTGAAAATGGCATAAACGGGCCAAAACACTGCACCAGCGCAGGAAAATTGAATATTTTTTGTTTGATCCCTTAAATATTTTTTGATACCTTAAATATTTTTTTGAACCCCATGCCCCTTGGAGATGCCAATGGACCCAGAAGTGATCAGACAGGTTTCACAATTTGACCCCCTAGGCCCTGAAGGCCAAGTACCCAACAATAGGTCACAAAAGGAGGCATCATCCATAAACCCACAGCAAATGGACATCCAGCCTTGCGAATCAGTCGCGTCGCCTCCCAACTCTTCCATTCCTGCATTTTTTTTGCAGGAACCCCATTGAAAGGTAATCATTGAAACCTGCAGTTCTCTACTAGTAGTGAATTCAGCTGCCAAACTTCATATCACAAGTACCCGTTGTCATTCTCGGATATTCTCGGGTGCCGTAGTTTTAAACGGGTACGATGAACATCCCAGGCTTAAACATTGCATGACAACGGCTATCAAGGACGATGCCCGTGTCCTCTTTATACGAGGCTGTCAAGTACCTTGGTGCCGTGTCAACTGTTAGGCGCGCTACCTATCGTATCATGGGAGCATCACCCCACAACCAAACTTCACCATTTGGGGAATATTCTAACTTTAACCCCAATCAATATTAATTATATAAATATATATATATCCTACCACAGTTGGGTTGCTTATTGGTCTTGCCACATTGCGAAGCCAACACAAACACCACCCTTCAACCAAACCTCAGCTGGGTATGATTCATCATAACCACATGGCAAGTCATTGGGCGAGGTTTCTGCTCTGGCTCCACCACTTTACTTGCCATTAATCACAACTGATCCAAACAAGTTACCATAAGGCACCACTAACCACAATTAAGTCCTTCCCAAAATATAACATACCCGGCACACCCCCCAAACCAAACCACTGGTTCGATCATAATCCATTCCTGGAGGTCCCATGAGGGCCCCTTTCGGGCACTTGGGTTTGAGTATAGCCACGGGATGGCAATATGTAACCCCCATAAGTTCCCATGAGTTGGGATATAAATAGATAATTGCCTAGAACTGTGGCAATACTATGGCGAACTACCGTTGGAAAATCTTGGAAACCTGAAAGTTGATTCTCACTGCCTTTTTTACTATGGTGAAATATTTCCGACCTGCCATCAGTGCCATCTCTCGAGGGTGCAGGTAGAAGGGTTCGTCCTTGTGCTCCTCATCTCCTAGCAGCATCCACCACAAGGCTGGCCCTGCCAGGGCTATGGAAGCCACCACCAGCAGCAGAGAAAGCAGGGAAAAGTTGGTGTAGAGCGCCTAGGCTGTGGCCAGCTTGGAAAATGCCACACAAATGCTGGAAAATGGGGATTTAATGGGGAGTTCTATGGATTTGTTCTATTCTACTGGTGGGGTATGCTGATTTCTTTTTTCTCCGGCACGTCCTCGGTGATCAGAAAGTTCATGTCATGTTTCATGGGATCACGTAGGAAAATCATGTCTAAATATGGGAACTTCCAGCGATTGCTGGACAGGTGTGTTGCGAAAATGGTGAGCATCCAGGGTACAGCCATTTGCTTTGGTGTCAAAACCCATGGTACTTTAGGGGCGTTGACCCATACAAAAAATTCAAACCAAACGGGGCAGATGCTGAACTCACTGCACCTAGGGACCCATTCGCAGAAGAGCTGTCCACCCTCATGTTCGGGTTCCATACGGTAGCCTGCAGTAATCTGCGGCGGCCACTGACACAGTTTCAAGATCAGCATCTACAATTTGGAAACACTGTGGGTCGGCATGTGTAACATATATATATATCATGTGTGTGTATGTATGTATGTATGTATGTATGTATGTGTGTGTGTGTATGTATGTATGTATGTATGTATCTGTCTATCTATCTATCTATCTATCTATGTATCTATGTATCTATGTATCTATGTATCTATGTATGTATCTATGTATCTATGTATCTATGTATCTATGTATCTATGTATCTATGTATCTATGTATCTATGTGTGTGTGTGTCTATGTGTGTATCTATGTATGTACCTATGTATCTATCTATGTATTTATGTATGTATGCATGCATGCATGCATGTATGCATGCATGCATGTATGTATGTATGTGATTATGTTATTATGTCATTATGTTATGTATGTTATGTATGTTATGAATGTTATGTGGGGTATGTACTGTTTCTTATGTATGCGATGTATGTTATGTAATTTATTTTATGTATGTTATGCATGTTATGTATCTTATGTTATGTTATGTTATGCTATGTTATGTCATGTTATGTTATGCATGCATGCATGCATGTATGTATGTATGTATGTAATGTATGCATTGTAGTGGAGGTAATGTAAAGGAAGGTATGTATGTATGCAATGTATTAATGTAACGTATTAATGTAATGCAATGGTAGATGTAGAATTGGATGTAAATGTAAATGTAAATGTACTGTAACGTATGTATGTTTGTGTGTATTCATATCTCTGTGTTTGTGCACATATGTATGGATGGAGGGGTGCAGGGATGGACGCATGGATAGATAGATGAATGGGAAGGCATAGAGAGAGAGAGAGATGACATAAGATAAGATAAGATAAGACCAGATAAGAAAGGAGACGATAAGACAAGAAAAAATAACAAAATCTGAGTTAGTAGGGTAAATAAGTACATAGACAAGCAGAAAGATATATAGATTGGTAGGTAAATAGATTGACTAGTAGATTGATACACAGTTAGATAGGTAACTGCAGAAAAATATAGATAGATATATTCTTACATAGCTAGATAGACAGATAGATAGATAGACAGAGAGAAACATAGATACACGCATTAGATAGATGGATAGATAGATCAATCGACCGATGGATCGACAGATTAGATCGATAGACACATAGATAGATAGAGATACGGATAGAGATAGCGATAGATATAGATAGATAATCAGAAAATAAAATCAGATATATAAGATAAGATATAAGATATGTAATAGAGATATGTAAGATAAGATGTGCAAGATAAGATATGTAAGATAAGATATGCAAGATAAGATGTGCAAGATAAGATATGTAAGATAAGATATGCAAGATAAGATATGTAAGATAAGATATGTAAGATAAGATATGTAAGATGCGATATGTAAGATAAGATATGTAAGAAAGGGTGGGATAAGATAAGATAAATATAAAGAAAAAACAAGATAGGAGAAGATAAGATAGTTTAGATAGATGAATGGATAAATAGATAGATCAACAAGTAGATAAGTAGATAGTGTAGGCAAATAGACACCTAGATAGCTAGATTACTAGATAGCTAGCTAGATAGGTAATTGGATAAATTGAGTTGTCGTGGGCGTTGGGACCCCATGTTGAACCCACAGGACTGGCAATGCTATATATATATCTATCTAGCGCATGATACTGTAGGTCCATCCTGGCTTGCATGTCAACTATTGAGAGAGAGAGAGAGAAAGAAAGAGACAACCCAGCATCTATCTCGTGAACAGACTGATGGGGTCCCTGGGAGTGTGACACAAGAATGCTTCAACCCTCAAGCTTGTCCACAGCTTTGGTGTATGGTCACAATTACGCCAGCATAAACACAAGATAGCAAAAAAAAAATGGGCAGCAACCAAACCCTATGCCCAGCAAGCGCACACTGCACCCTGCAGCGGCACCCTCACCCAGGCTCTAAAGCTCACACTGCCATAGATATCCGCACACAGGCAACTCGTCTATCTCTAGTGCAGGAAGCCCAATAGCTATCTTTTTATTGGAAGCTAGCCTCCAATATTTAAGCAACGCTTTGCTGATATGATAGCTATTGGGTATCCCAAAAATGGTGTTCCCCAAGAAACCGTGGCCCGGGCCCAGCTCACAGAGCTCGCTTGCCCAGTAGCAGACCAAGTATCTGGCGAAGCAAAGGCAAACCTTCGGTAGAAAGCAATTCCTCAGTGCTCCCCGAACGTGGGGAAAGACTTAGCAAATGTTGATTTATAAGCCTAGGTCAACCAGGGTTTATGCTAGTTTCTGGAAATTATATGAAATTATCTGAACTGAGTGACAGTCAAAATGGAGCGCCCTAAAATGTTATAAAATGTTGATCATCATCATTTCCCCAAGTGAAATTGCTACTTTGGGTATACACCAGTTCTGGACAATCCTACATTGGATCATGATGGTCTGCCATGACTGTAAGGCTAGAAGCGGCTAGAATTTCTTGAGCACTTGAGACAAATCGGCCCATCCTCATGCTGTGGTCAGTTCAAACCCACGATTTGAGCATGTACATATGGGTGTCTCTGTATGTTTGTATGTCAAGTATAGGAAATATGTGCAGAAACACACGCACGCACACACAGGCCGCTGATTTCCAAATATGATACATGGTGCGATGTATGATATGAAAGATCTGACATATGATGGAGGAGAAGAAAAAAACGCAAACAAAAATAACATGTTCTTATTTATATAGCTTAGCAGAGCATATGCAAATAATATATATAATCATATATTATATCATATAAACTTCTGTAGCCCATCTCTTTGGAGTCCCGTGTCGTGCCCCCCAATGGGTGTGCCATGGAACACTCCTACCACCACGGCGATGCGCCAGCCGCGCAGCAGGGTCAAAGCCAGCACTGAAAGGAAGGGCGTCAGCAGATTCAGCATGATCTGGGCAGGGACATCTTCTAACCATATATTATGGTATACCCTCTGGTAAACCATTATGGGGATATAATAATAATGATATAAAATTTGGAGTAGATATGACAATAAACTCAGACATGACATGGGCATCTTCGTTTTTGATGAGATATCTTCTTAAAATTTGGAGCAGTAGACATGACATGGGAAATGATTGGGAATGGTGTTAATGTTGCTGAGTAAAGTATAATAATTCACCAACCTGAAATGCTGGTCTATGTTGGGATAATTCCCAAATCCTAACCATTCCTAACCATCATTCCAGTGAGACCGCAGTGAGGTCGTTGTAATTTCCCCAGATGCTGCTAAAAATTGAAAAATTGGTGGATATGCGGGGAAATGTGGAAAGAAGTTGAGAAATTGGAGGAAGATTGTTCGGAAATTATGGTAAATGTTGCGAAAAATTGCACATCTGTGCCCCAGTCACTGTGGTAAGATTGTGGGGCCCCATGATCTTTCTGTCATCCAATTGTAGGACCGGGTACTTGGATCATGATCACCACCTGACTATGTGGATGTGATCAGATGCCATGGATGGCACTGTCCCTTGCTACTCATGATGTTAGATGATCCATTCATCCATTTCCAACCCAGGAGTCGTAAGTGGATAGGTTTGCCAACTAAGGAAGTCTTTACAGCGGGGAGAAAAATGTCAAATCCATCCTACGCAGGATGGAAATTTGGAAAAATGGAATTGAAATCGACAGCAAAGGATGCATCATGATTCCTGAGATTGGGTAGAAGCGAGGCAAGCCAACTTCGAAGTTCTGCAGTCCATGTGTGATGAACTAAGCCAGTTAAATAAGTTGGGGTAACTGAACTGTTGACCAGGACACCCCAAAAAAAGTCAGGGCTCGGCTGAAGAACATGGAGAATCATGGTGATATGGCAGTGTGTCAAAACCAATAGTACCCCTGTAGTTCACATCAAAATAGCTGGTAAATAGCTGGTAAATGGATGTGAATAACCCCCTAAAAATTGTATTTTCATAGGTATTGACCCATACCCATATGGTCCACCAAGCCCCATGGAACAATCGCGGCTGCCGGTGAATCCCGTGTGACCCGGCACTTGCATCTGAGTAGCACGTGCCCACCAATGCGTTGGGAGGCTCAGATAGTTCAAAATGCAACGCGCAGAGATCCCCGTGGAACCTGGTGAAGGTGAGGTGATTCTGGTGCTTTTTCAAAATATGGGAATGGTTCATAACCTGTAACATGTTTGGAGGGGATGAACATCCATTTGCCAGATTTTACCAGATTTTACCAGCCTTTTTGCCGATTGTGATGGCTGGCGAACCTCTCGTTCGATCCTTTGTTCATCCAGGATATTCGATCTTTACTGTTGCCTACCATCTGGTTATGACTAACCGTTCGCCATGGAAAATCCACCCATTTTTCAGTTCGGTAAACCATCGAACTTTCTATGGGCCATCGAAAAACCATGGCAAACTGTTAGTCATAACCAGAGGGTATGTCTACATATATATATATATATATATATATATATATTATATATATATATTATATATATATTATATATATATTATATATATATGTGCATCTATCTATATCTATCTCTAACATTGATGCCTCTATACTATACATTGATTGTGGTATAATTTGCACCACGAATCGATTCCAAGATCGGGCTGACGCCAACCACCCAACACCCCAGTTGGCCCCAAGGCCCCAAGGGGATGATCGGGGACTGAAAACCACTCCTTGGGTTGAAATTGCTGTATCATTTTGGATAATAATATATAATAATGGATAATTAATATGGTTCCATATATCAACATAGTATTATCCCATCATAATGGTCCCATCCTAAAAAATAACAAGCAGGGCAACCCATTAGAAGCTCATAGATCTCTGAATTGCCAGTGGAAATGGTGACCGGATATACCCGATCCAGCCTTTACACGGACGTGAAAATCTTTCATGAAATCTGATGGTTTTGGAATACCCTCCGGGTATCAAACATAGCAAACGAAAATCCTCCACAAAAATATGGAAAATATATGGAAAACATATCACAAAAATTGACTTTTAATGGGATTGTTTTTTTCTACAGGGGGGAATTTGCCAGCAAGCCATGCTTCATTTTACGCCTGAGTCTTCGTCCACCGCCGAAGAGACACCCTCGAGGTACTCCAAAGATTGCCTTGGAGCGGAGGCAGGGATCCCTGGCTTTTCATCAATGAAATATAGCCATTATATAAGAACAATCATAATAGTAATAATAAATAATATGTAATAATAACAATAAGAGTAATCATAATATGATCCAATATATTCCAATATGCATCTATAATGGTGCCCTGTAATACCCTCTCATAGATTTAGCAGAAAATGATACATCACCATAGCATTGTGAAATGCATACAAAGAAACCATCCTCTATCATACACCAAAAAAAAATGTGGAAACGTGGAAACTTATATGCCAAAAAACGGCGAAATTATGGAAACTTATATGCCAAACCGGATATTTTTGGGATAGTTAATCCCAAATCCCAAGCATCATATCTAGGGACGTCGTGTTGATGTCCTTATACATCAAACCCCAAAGGGATGGAGTGCACCAGGTACGGCAGATCGGAATCCACGAGAACTTGGGTATTGTTCGCTACTAAACCAATGGGATTAGCAACACCAAATGGAAAGAATGATGATAGAACCATATAGAACCAATGAAAATGAGGTTTTTAGCCACCAAAAAGTGGCAGAGAATCAATAAGAAACTGGTGTACAAAGCCGTCCAAGCAAGCCACGGCCCTCGGAGGTTGAGAAATCTACGGACTTAATCATGATAATAAATGATAGTGGTCGATTATTGAACCAAATGATGCTCCCCAAACTGCTACACCTTGCGATCCTTGCGGTGGTCGCCAAGTTTCATGATGTGTGAAAAGGTGGGTGTCTCTTGTACTGCTTGAAGCACAGGACCCGCAGCTGCCACGAAGGACATGAAGTGGTTCGTTAAGATCTTGCTATCCTTAACCAAGCCCGGTGACCAAAACGGCCAGCCCGAACCAGCTATCTTGACAATGGGAAATCCCCGACAACCGGAGGGTTTATAACTGGGAAAATCCTGGAAAATCACGAGGTTTTCCAGCTAATCATGTTTGATTACCAGAGGGTATTCAGCGCAAAGTTCGTGCAGGGACCCAGGGATATTGGGATGAACTCGCCAAAAGGCTCTGCAGCTCTATCAAAATCTCCCCATGAAGATAGCGGAGAGAAATCATCGCTGATGTATTCCACTGCTTTGCAGAAAGTTGACCCATTTTGACACATTTTCATCAACCATTCCCATCCGCAGCGGAACGCTTCGCACAGCTTCACGGCTGAGTTGCCACCTTCCGAGTGCTGGAAGAGACGCCCATCACCGACAGACCAAACAGTAGCAGGTCCTGCAGGACGAAGCGCGACATCTGAAAATTCTGCTGCCAGCTCTGGGACGGGCACCGCACACCTCGAAAATTCCACAAGGGACAAGGCTCATCAAGGCTCATCAAGGTTCCAGGTCGAGGCATCAAAAAAGTCAGGTCTTTTATGCGACAATTCGGGCTGTAGATGATCTAGATTCTAGATCCAAATGCATCCAAAGTCCCAAAGAAAACTAAGACACCACCACCTCGCGGTTTGGAAAACACCTGCAGCTGTGGCCTTTCACACACAGACGCAGCCGGGCAACACACAAAGACCGTGTTGTCGGCCGGCCCAAAGTCGGTGGCGCATTTGGTGCAGCCCTGCCCTGGGACACGTGTTTACATTTAGGCGATCACTTTCAGTCAGAAATGTTTCATCCCAAAGCCGTTGAAACAAACAAATCGGCGTGTTTGCCCAATGTGGTGGGCCCCTCAAATTTGGTGAATGGGTTGATACAGGGTTTGAGTCATCTATACCTGGAACCGGAGTTTTTTTCATCAGAGCTCATGTTGATTCCAATTACCCTCTTCATATCTGCCGTGATGGGCCCATCATCCCTAACCGCCCTAATACAATAAATACACCCTAGACACCCTGGTCTAGTATTGGATCTAATCATTCATGTTGAGGGCCATGTAAGATATTTTGGTGTCAACGGGATGGCATTGCGAATTCTATTTTATTTTTAATTTTTTTTACCACCCGCACTGGAAACTACCCTTGCTTTTAACCCTAAATACAATGGTTTCCTGTAAAATGTCCCTTTTTGATATTTTTTGTCGGTGTTTCAAGGTGTTATCAGCGCACGGCTCTACGGCTTCTGGCTGCCCGACTACCCACCTTCGTATCCATCCGCACACATCGCACCCCAGCCATCGGTAGACACGCTCCCACCGACACAAGCCATGCGGTTCGGGCAGCGAAAGCTTCGCGTGATGTTGGCCTGGTGCAGGACCCGTGTCCCACGTGTCCCAAAACGAATGGCTATGGTTTGATTCACTGCACCAAAGCATGGCCAAACTATGCCAGAGCTCAGTTGCCTTCAAAAAGATGTAGTTGGTTTCTTCCATTTCTATCCATTTCTCCATTCATGGGGGAGAAAAAAGATGCAAAAAGACCGGAAAACGGTTTTGAAAACCCGTGAAAACCCGTGGCCATCGTGCCTTCTGAGTCATGAAACCCTTCTTCAACTTCAAGTGATAGGTATCAATCTCTGCTGTGCCCCGGGGAGCCGGCCAACCTCGCAAATTGGCATCTGATCAACAGCAACAGGAACTCATCGGAAAGATTGAACTTATTACGGGTCTATAAAATGATCCACTCCAAAATTGTGTGCATTTGATTTGCATATTATACTGTATATCCTATTCGTTCCTATTCCCCTTTTTTGTCTTTCAAAGCAAGCTCCGGGAACCCCCCCAGCGCATCTTCAAAGCCATTACCCCCCTGCGAAGTCACCTGACAAGGTGAACCCTCCATGTTCGATAGATTTGTTTCATCCACTGGGCCAGGGTTCGGCATCTTAAAATACCAAAGGGTCATCGAGGTGAAACCCCAATGTTTGATTGTTCAATCCACATGTTTTGTTGTTCAACTTCCATACTTCAATTTTGACAGCTAGATGATGAATCTTAAGTCCTAGTTTTTCTTGGTCGAAATCCCCATTGTTTGACTGGTTGATATACCACTTACAACCCCCGCCCAAAACATACCAGGTAGTGACACCATGCCACACTGCTTCGTCGGCAGCTCATCGTCAAGGACGGGTCCACCACTCACCTTTGAACGGTCATGGCGATGGCTGCTGGGAAGTCTCAGCAAATGTGGGAAAACCATGCGAAAATATTGGGAAACTCCCCGAACTTAGTAACTGAATGTAGGCTTTCCTTCGCTGGTGAAAACATCGAACTATATATATATATAAAGCCATCTTTGAATGAGCTGATTACCATGTCAATCCAGCTTGGGATAACCACCTTGTTAACCCACCCACCCACAATGATGGCTTCAACCCAATTATGTTTGAACACCCTATCTGAATGTATCTGATCTATCTTTCTTGTTTGGGGTTACAGTATGTTTTTAGATGTTTCACCAACAATACCCAACAACCGCAGCAATAATTAGATATAATTAGGGGGGTTGAGGGATGATGGTGGTCAACCAGCAAACATGTTTTGGGGTTCTTAGCCACCAAAGATCACAACAATAAGTGGGAATCTTAACTATCTTAGATAGAGACCCTAATGGCCCTAATGCCAACCAAAATCAGGGGCAAACTGTAGATTGAAATGGAGGGACTGGCTCAATCCGTGTGCATCATGGTGCAATCCTCGACAAGGCATGTCGTTAATGACCATGCAGTAGTCCAGGTATATGATCAAATTGCGAGTTATACACTTACCACGATGTTAAGAAGTTCTTCACAGGTTGCTAATTAATCACATTTTCCGGACTATATCCTACATTTCTGTCAATCCCTCTCCGTGGTATAAGATGTCTAGACGGCAGTTTGTATAGTATTGAACCTGTTCATGAATTGTGGGCCTGTAAGAGGGACATCTTATATGATTGGGCAATGGCGGGATTATTCTACCCAACTACCCAGCCTTTCTTGATGATATCTATCATATTCCATCATATTTCATCATATTCCATCATCAATTCCATCATCAATTCCACATTTAACTGGTACTTAAACATGGTTCTTGATGGTTGTATCCAGCTAGATGCTTCTCTAAATTGGCCTTCGGGGTGGATCCGAGGATTTTTGGCACCTGCAACTTGTTCTCCTCACAGCTGCGGCAGCCCACATGATGCGGCTCCTTGAAGGAGGCCAAGCCATTGTCGCAACGCACCTAAGATGGCAACGGAGGAAATGCTGGAGAAGATCGGTGATCTCTGGCTATTGGCTATGGAAAATGGATGAAAATATATGGAAAATAGAAGAAAATGGATGAAAACATATGGAAAATGCTGAAAATGCTACGGAAAATGGATGAAAATATATAGAAATGGAAGAAACTGGATGAAAAAAATAATGAAAATTGCCTATTGATCCATTTATTTCAATCAAGATCTGATATGATGGGCACCTTTTTCCTAGATGATCAATGCTGATGAATCACTTACCTTGGGGCTAATTCATCACAGATTAATTGAAGACTACTCCAATGTTCTTTCCTGTTCGGAAGAATGATTTTGAAATGATGGGTGTTCAAAAAAAAATACTGGAGGGTGTTTTTCTGGTATCTAATCTGACTCAATGGTGATTCGTGGTGCGTAAGTTGGTGGTGAAAAGTTATCAATATAATATAAATATAATATATATATATATGAATGCTGCCACGTTTTCCAAAATTTAGAAATTTGGGTAAGAAACCCAAAAAATGGCATCCTTCATCAAGATCACAAAATCAACGCCGGCATTCTAAGTTTACATTACTAGAACGCATCCCCCTGAAAATACCCAATCAAAACATGCCAAAACCATGATGGAAGTAAAATCTTCTGATCAAACTTAGATGTGGTCATATTTCAATAG
>Ga0126342_10010148_pt1 | contig 16840 bp, 17 predicted proteins | sample Cyp1metagenome_FD_92528 | JGI IMG/M metagenome (GOLD analysis project Ga0126342, IMG submission 92528) | Coral microbial communities from Lord Howe Island, Old Settlement Bay, Australia - Cyphastrea 1 metagenome | ecosystem: Host-associated > Invertebrates > Cnidaria > Coral ... | reverse complement strand
GCAGGCGTGGCACTTATGGCACTGGGTTGGCTCTGGCGGCGCGCTTGGTCATCAGGTGGCGCCGTGGCGCCGCGGCGTTTTGCGTGGCAGGCGTGGCACTTCGTGACATCCACCTTCACTTTGTGTGGCAGGCGTGGCACTTGGTGACATCCACCTGCACTTTGCGTGGCAGGCGTGGCATTTGGTCACATCCACCTTCACTTTGCGTGGCACCTTCACTTTGCGTGGCAGGCGTGGCACTCGCTCACATCCACCTTGACTTTGCGTGGCAGGCGTGGCACTTGCCTTTACGTTGCCGCTTCGGTGCCATGTGAAGACAGCTGGCAACGACGTGCCATTTTGATTCTACTTGTTGTCGCTTCGCTGCCAGGTGACGACAGGTGCTTTCTTTGCATCCGCTTTCATGGATGACATTTTGTGTGCATCCAGAAACCAGCAGACTGGATTAGTAAGGAATAGTCTAAGCTTCTAATTGCACACAGATAAGAGCTGCAAACGTAGCGGTCTGATCCGGCTGTTTTGAGCCGCCGTGGGAAGAAATTGCTGGATCGTAGGTTGTAGAAAGATATGCCTTTGGAAAAAAAAGGCAATGGCTGGCGAGCTCGCCGCAAGAAGGGCGACACGACGTTCAGTGGCCCCATCCGTACAACCGAAGCGGCTGCGAACGAAGATAAGCAGCAATTAGAGGAGGCGGCACCGGTGTCCATGGACCGCTTGGAAGTTCATGCCCGGCTTCGGCGCCGTGCTCGTCGTGCCTTGCCTGCTCCTTCCGTGGCTCAGCATGGTAGCGGTTGGCGGATCCGTGTGACCATAGACAAAAAGAGAGTGTGTGGCCCGACGAGGAAGACACGAGCGGAAGCAGAGAAAGACAGCCGCCGTCTGACAGAGTCGGAGCACCGCAACACAGCGGAGTTGCAGAGCGCAGTGGAGCGCTTGCACCAGGAGGTTGCCGAGGTTGGCGCCGACATGGACGAGGAGGTTGCCGACATGGATGAGGAGCGTCATGGAGCAGGAAGACACGTCGCTGACTGAGGATGCCCACTCGAGCAGACGTGCGATTGCGAAAATCTAGCGTCGCCGCTACAATTTTGATATAGCGCTTTGTACCGAAGGAAAAAAGCTGCAAATAGAGTTGTCACTGTGCATTCATTTGCTCCACCTGCATGAGATGTTCTGCTTCAGCACGTCTGATGAAAGCATTTGCTGCCAGGTAACGACTTCATCGCGCAGATCCAGCACTCTCGTGCGTCGTGATCTTTGATCGTGCTGTTGCGGTTGACTGTGTTCACGTGTCTGTTATCCGTCTGTGATTCCAAAACTGGCAGTCTTCATGATAATGTCGCCGTGTCTGAACACCAATGACAGCCCGTTGATTTGTGGTGTTCTCTGCCAGATTCTGCCAGGTACCGACTTCATCGCGCAAATGCTGCTGTACCTGAACATCATGTTCTGTGGAAAAAAACGCGCATACGGCTGATACATACGTATAGACAACTTTATCCACACAACTGTTTTTACTTCTCGATCCTTTTCACCACCTCCTTTGTTTTTCCTTCCTTCCCTGTCACAACTTCTGCACGCACACACACACACACCTCACACACAACTTATCAACGTACTCACACTTACTCTTCCACACACAACTTGCTCCACACCAATCCTTCACCATCTCTTTTCTCTTTCCTTCTTTCCCCATGCCATCTTTACCTTTCTTTTGCTGCTTGTTGGAAGAAGTTGACATGTGGGGTTATCCGGTCCTTTATGATTTTTTTGAAGGCCTTTCCAAGCAAAGCGATGTAACAACATTGACTTGGGGGAAAGGGGGCGTGCAAGTTTCTTCGCCATGAGTTTGACATGATGGCGGTTTTTTTTGAAGAACCCGGACTCAGTCCGGGAAAGATTTTGCGGTTTATGGATGTGCAAACACAAGCTTGAACAAACTCCCTTTTGCACTTGCCACAACCTCAATCCAAACACACTCTCATCTTCAAAGCTGCTACCCAGCTAACAAAGAAGCACAAGATTTTTTTTTGTTTTATGGCTGTGCAAACGCAAGCTTGAGCAAATTCCCTTTTGCACTTGCCAAAACCCCGATCCAAACACACTTTCATCTTCACAGCTGGTACCCACAAACAAAGAATGTGCCTCCAGAAGCAGAATTGCACAAACTGCGTGTTTCGCACAGTGCACAGTACAGTGCACGGCCACAAAAAGCTGTAAATACCATGGGATTAGCGTTGTTTGGACAACTTACAGAAGATGCAAAATATTGTCTTTTTTTGTGTTTTCTCTTCACTTTTTGGGAAAGGCCGTGCGCTGTGGCGTGCACCGTAGCGTGCACTGTGCGTGCACTGTACGTGCGCTGTGCAAAACACGATGTTTGCAATTCTGTTTCTGGAGGCGTGGAGGCACATTCTACATTAGTGCACCATGCAAGACACATCAAGACACACAGCTTCTGATCTCCAATTTTTGCCCACATGCGGAGCACATGCTGCAATGGTAGCAGCTTTGAAGATGAAAGTGTGTTTGGATTATTTTAGATTGAGGGTTTGGCAAGTGCAAAGGGAATTTGTCCAAGCTTGTGTTTGCACATCCATAAACCAACAAAATTTCTCCGGGGTCCTAGAAAAAAACAGCAATCCTCCTGCATGTGGTCACATCACACCTGCTCCTCAAGCGCCCCCTTGATCAATGTTGTTGCCCAATGCATGCCGGCATCCGAACCGAAATGGCTGTTTTTTTTTGAAGACCTTTCCAAGCAAAGCGATGTAACAACATTGAATTGGGGGAAAGGGGGCGTGCAAGTTTCTTCGCCATGAGTTTGACAGGATGGCTGTTATTTTGAAGAACCCGGTATGTAAGCGATATACCACCAAAATATGGCTTCACATATCTTTATATGGTACGCTACCTCCAGTTGAGGTACCTGAAATGGCCATGCATCTTCGGGCAAAAGTGGAGATAAATAACTTGATGTGTAATATTGTATAATGAGCCCATGGGTTTGAACCCATTTAATCTGAATTTTCCTGATATATTTTAGACCTTCGTCTCTATAGTCATTCCATCTATACTCGTTCCAAAGTGGGTCAAAATTGGCATCTGTGTATTCACATAATTATGTTCACACATAATACACAAATATGCCCACAATCGTCCGTATTCATTGCATTTTCTGACCTGCGGCGAGAATCCTATGAGCTCTGTCTTTGACAATCCCAAGAACCCCCCACCTCAGATCATTGCGAAGCGAAAGATGCCAAAATTTGTCTGATCTTGTCGTCATTGTGGGCTCTTGCAAAGTCTGCAGCTGTAAGGCCTCGTGCGTTCTTTGCTCGGAGCTCGGCCCTTGCGTGCAGCAGTTGCTCCACCACGGCTGCGTGACCTTTGGCCACTGCCCTGTGGAGCGGGGTCATGCCCCACTGATCAGTTGCCTTAACATCTGCCCCATGTCGGAGCAAATCCTTTGCCAACAAGCTATTGCCTTTCCGTGCCACATGGTGCAGCGCTGTCAATCCATCACGATCTGCCATCCGTACTTGTTCTGGATCTTGTTGCAAATGCTGGATGACAGCTTCATGTTTTCCTGCGTCTGCTGCTTGCACGATGCTCTGCCCACCAATTAACGGCTTTGCCGTTTGAGCCTCGTCCCCTTGCCGGGCCATGACACCAGGGCGGGTGGAGCGGCCCCCTCACAGGTGGCAATCGCAGCTTGATCCAGAATGTAAGCATCGAAGAAAATCTGATCAGAGAGAGAGAGGGAACAATAAAAACAGGCCTACTGTTGATACTGTTGGTAATCAGGTTGGCGTAAGTTTTGGCATCATGTTAGCATTTTGCAATGTTGGGGTGACCTCCGTGCTTGTCTCGAGGATTTCAAGGCTAGACAGCTGACCAGCCCTTTCCAGCTGCAGGCAAGAACATATCTAGTTCCCAAAGCCCGTATCAATTCAACCCCAAGCCGCAATGACTGCAAGCGACAGCCACCTGATAGCTCATTCGATAAAACTTGGTAAAGTGCAGGCATTCGATTCTCAAGATGTGATCGTTATTTGATATATGTATACCACACGCACACACTTTGATGCGTATAATATATATATATATATAATTATTAATATACACACATGCGTGCGTGTCTGTGTGTGTATGTAGTTTCCTTCCTCGCTCCACCCAAACAGGGCCCATGACAACACAAATGGTTTGTTCATCGGCAACGAGAATCCGAGGATCTTCGTGTGGTGAGACTTGTGCAATTTCAGTGGCTGATGCACCTGAACTTCTTAGAAGTTCCATGAGCGCAGGCAATGCATTCAATCAGGCAACTGCTTTGCAGGGTTGAATGATGTTGAATGTGTGCTCCAAAGCGTGACATCGTGACATTGGGTGGGAGGTTTCTGTCTGTATGATCTGTATGGGTGTGTACAGCGACTGTATGTGTTGGAACTGACAGTTCATGATCACCATCCCAGGCAGGCCTCACGTTATCGTATCTAAGCGCTACATCAAAGAATTGGACTACAGTAGTAGAATAATGTATATAATCTGTATATAGAATAGCCGCAACTCCAATGTCTCCGATGTGGAAGCACTACAACAATGCGGTAGCATTCAGCTAAAGTGAGGTCACTAGAGCCTCAACTTGCGAGCCAGCACGGGGCCTGTAAAGGATGGTAAAGGCTCAGTTGAACGCTCTCACGGCTGACAGAAGCCAGCCCATTGTTATTCATTGTTTCTGGTAGTCGGCACTGACGAGCAAAGCCGATCTAGTCATTGGTCTTCAAGCCAGCAGGCTGAAGTTCTTCAATGAGCACGCAGGTGACGATGAAGATGACATAGAGGACAGCCATGCAACCACCAAGGAACTTGTTCAACTTCCATCCACTCAACATGATGCTGACCACGGTTCCAAACACCATTCCCAGGAGGAGGCATGTGTAGAACATCAAGTACGGAGACCTTGGCATTTGTGCATATGCCAGGCATGCCAGCAAGTTTCTCTGTTGTGGCATGGAGATCTAACAGTAACGCGGTGCCAAATGCATCCCAGCGACCGAATTGGCACACCTATAAAATTGTTGCCGGACTCGATCGCATGCTTGATCAACCATGGGACTGGGAGGCCAACCTGGTGACACCGTAGCAACATCCACGACACTTGTGATCATTTGTGCATATAATTATGGCTTCCAGCCCACCATGAACCCATATGAACCCATCAGTTGCAGGTCTGAAATAGACCCTCAATAATCTCAATACACCAATGACGATCGGATCGATCGTTCATCCAAGATGCAAGGATGTCGAAGATGTTGGATCCGACTGATGAGCTCACGGCCATATCAGCTTGACCTGGCAACATTTTCATGCTGAAGTGTGCAGCTGCGTATAAACAGTGATAAACAGTGAACTATAATTATAACAATGCGAAATCATGTGAACTGGTGATGCAGGCGCTTTTTGACCTTACGTTTTGACGACTCGGAAATCCTTTGGAAGGCTTGGGGGCCTTTGCGGGCCACAGCCATTGAGCTGACTGCGTCCGGAATGGAGGTTGCGGCCGCAAGGAAGGTTAACCCGGAGATGATTGTTGGGACCTTGGGGCAGAAACGGGTGAGTGTCAAGGTAATCAATGGAACATGTGCTCAATCATCCTCAATTCAATTTAAACCCACGTTTCAGTTTATTTCAAGTTTCCTCACAATGTCCTTGAAGTCTTGAAGTCTTGAAATCACTGAACATATCATAACATCCTTGAACAGCAACAACTTCAACAACTGCTTCTGAGGGCGGAGCCCCTATAATCGAAGCTACCTGAGCCATGGAAGGTTGAACAACTGATGAAAACGGTGAAACTTCGGAGCTTTGGCAGCTGACCTCCACATCACCAAGCCGACCAAGCCATTTGCAGCTTGGATGCAATTTCAGTCCACCAAACCAGAAGGAAGGCGAAACTTCCGATCCAAAGCAAAGAAAGACCAAAGGAGACCATATACAACTTCTGTCCCTTGCGGGGCCAAGGCCTCAGCATGTCTCAATTGATTTCAATTTCAAATCCGGCACAAGCTCACACAATGGCCATGCAAACACAGCATGGTGAGATCCCGGCAGGGTGTAGTAGAGGGGAATGTACACCGGGAGGCACAGGGCCCAAATGATCAAACTGACAGTGCCCTCTGGTCGTTCCATGAAATCGTCTGGCTCGTCATCCTCCTGAATCACAAGAACCCTCAGAAAGCATTTGTCTAACGTCTACACGTGAAGATCGTGAAGTCCACCCCGTTTACGCTCCATAAATTGTCACATGGACAGTGCTCATGGATGCAAAAGTACTTCCATCTACCAGTCTCTCTCTCTCTATATTAATGCACGTATGTGTGTGTGTCTGTCTGTCTATCTATCTATCGATCGATCGATCTATCGATCTATGGATCTAATCTATCTATCTATCTATCTACCTATCTACCTATCTACCTATCTACCTATCTACCTATCTACCTATCTACCTATCTACCTATCTACCTATCTATCTATCTATCTATCTATCTATATGATATATGATATATACATCTACCGAAATCTGCTGTGCAAAAAAGTGTCTTCGTCATCATCTTCATCTTCCACGTCTTCCATTGAGGCACCCTTGCTGTCATCCTACGCGGCCAGGGCAAACCGTGGAATGAATGTGTATTGAAGTTTTCATCTCTGTCAACCGAATTTTGAATCTGGAATGCGCCCTGCGAGTGAAAAATCACGTACCAAACTCCCGCCGTCCTTACCAGGAATCTTGTCTGCAAGCTTCCCCTCGGCCAAGTCTTCAGGTTCATGGTCTTCCTCATCTTCATCAGGGGCACTTTGAACCACGACCTTGTCAGGCTCCATAAAGTTGTCCTGGATCGAGTTCCACAAGTCATGTGCTGACGGTTTGGAGATGTCTGGGGTCCGTAGTTTACGTTGCTGCTTGGCTGTCAAAACCCACGTGTCTCGGGCAAAGTTAGAATTATGAGCTCTAACATGCTCAAACCACCAGCGCGCAATCGTGTCAAAATGTGTCAAACATTTCCACTCGGCCTGATTGGATTTTATGTTTTTCTTCGAACACGTCGACCATGTGATATTCAATGTGAATTAATTGTCAGAGCATGAGAGCATCATTGTGCTCTAATCTTTATGGAATTTCCAAGGTCCTTGGCTGGCTTTGGAGGCTCATCTGGCTTTTTCATAGCACCATCTTCAGGTGCAGTTTCAGCGGCCACATTCTCTGGCTCAACCTTTCCGCTTGCAGCACGCTTCTCCTGCAGCGAATCGGCACCGCACATCTTTGGCCACCGTTGGTGAATTCTTTTGGCTACAGGTGCTCTCAGCTTCCAACCCTTGGCTAATCATCTAAGATTCTAGAATGGAACACGAAGCGGTTCTGCAAATTGCTTCTTAATGTCAACAATTTTACCGTCCGTGGATGTCCTGGGTGTTAATATCAAGATTACATACGTAGCAGCATATTGTATGGCAAACTAGTGTTGGTCGGTTTAGCAGTCCTGGACGTACTCCCTCAGCTCCTTGTTCAAGGGAGTTCCTGTAAGTTCATACCTGCTGTTGATGGCGAGAGCTGACAGGCCCTTACTATCGCCAACACATCATTTGAATAATGCCAAAACATCATTTCGAATAATGTCAGACGTATCCATGCCAAGCTACGCCCACACGTTCAATGGCCGATTCACGAGCATGAAGAGGACATAGCAAATGTACATCGCAAATAGCACACCAGCCTTGCAGATGGTCATATATATTGTCTATGGGAAACAACTGCAGCTCGCTCTCAGACATGCTGCGGTGTAGGAGCTACCACATTCACATGCAATTAAAAATTGTACCATGGCAATACCAGAGCAGCCAGTTCTTATTGAGTTCTTGCTAATTAGTCACTGCGGAGGAAAACAGTCATCCGAGGTATCCGAGGTGTTTCAACATGCAATGCTTTTCGGTGGCACATGGTGGCACCTCCCAAGCTTCTACAATCTGGTCCGAGACAAAAGCAGCCAAAACTGCCAAAGAGGTGATGTAATAGGAGCAATCCTCAGTTCCATCAGTTCCCATTCCTTCCCAGTCCTGGTGAGTACTTCTAATTACCGTAAAATTACCCATGGGACAGCTGCCCCGTTGGCACTCTTGGCCTTATTGGCACTGTTGGCATACAAAGTCACCCCAATTCGCTGAGTTTTGTGGCTGTAGATTTGAAGCATTTCGAATCCACATGCCCCCCTCCCCCCAAAAAATGAAAGGGTCAACAGGGATGCCAAACAAGTGAACATCTCAAGACTTATATTTGGCACATTTTGGCAACATGGCATAGGTTTCACTCCAAGGGGCTCTGAAGAGTGGCCACCAAGTCAGGTCGATGTTGCCTTTGGCAACATACCCGCACCTCAAGTCAAGCTGACTGGAAATCATCCATAAGCAAGAGCCATTGTAGGCAACTTCAGCTGAAGCTGGGAAGAATCGCTGCAATCCCTTCGAGTCCAACTTTTGCGTTTGTGTCGCCAAAAGTTGACGTGCTAAGCTAGGTACAATCCAATGACAAAGAGCACATTGAAGACTGCAGACCCAACGATGGTGCCGAATCCAACGTCATTTTGGGCCTCATTACATTTTGAGGCTTGTCATGACGTCTCTGCGCTGTCGACTGCCGTCGGCTACAGTTGACTACAGCTGACTGCTGTTGGGTGTGGGTCAAATCATGTCAAATGATGTCAAATGTCACGTGTATGTCACCTGTCATAGCCTAACCGACCATAACGTCAATTGAAATGCTAAGTGGCGATGGTTGCACCAACGAGGGATGTGAAGAATTCCGGCGCTGATCCGCCAGCTGCCATCCAGGTGGCCTTAGGCATGGCTGGATGCTGCTGGATGCTGCTGGATGCTGCTGGATGCTGCTGGATGCTGCTGGATGCTGCTGGATGCTGCTGGATGCTGCTGGATGCTGCTGGGGCCTTGTTTTCGTCGTTTCTTTGACTAAAGGATGCTGAAGGCCTCTTGCAAACAAGTTGCTCCCGCTACGTCCGGTGTCAGGTTCCAAGCATCGCATAAGAGATCGATAGATCCCGCGAAGTAAACGTCGCAAACCGTGTTCAATCCAAGCACCATATATGCCTCAGGTTGTTGCTCTCTATATCTTCCAGACCGCATCAGTGGCTCAAGATGCACTGAGGCTGAACACTCCAAACTGAGACAATGGCCATACCAAGCACGTGAAAGACAGCAAGGAATTTGCGTTCTGCAGTGTCAGCATGCGGCTGGTAGCATCTTTAATTAATGATACACACCAATTATTGAAGAAAACAAAGGATGGGCCCATGGGTTTGTTCTTACCATACATTCGGCAATCATGCCCACCTCCTACGTTCTCCAATATGCATATATGCTCGTAATAGAATGAACACACACACACAAACAAAAAACATACTCTTGCCCGCGTGCGCGTTTGTCTGTGTGTGTGTATCAAAGGATACAAAATCGTAAACAAACATGCACATATTATATTTATATTATAATATGTGTTTTCATCATGTCCACTCAAAAGAGGAGATAACACAAACAACCTGCCTGTCGGCATGTTGAAGTAGCTGTCACCCTCGTAGTCGGTTGCGGACCCCACGAGCGGATCCGGAGGATAGAAATTCGTTGCTTCGTCTGTAGTTGAATTCAGCCTCCGTGGTGCAGGCAAACCTGACAAAGGACACGAGCAAAGGTCACACTTTTAAAAGCGAACTCCTATATGTATAATACAAAAGTATATAATATATTAATATATATTACAGACTAATAATATAGTGTATGATATAAGTTTAATTTATAATATAATACAATATAATACAGTGCAGAATATTGCGGTACGATGCAGTATGGGTCTCTGCTCCTGGCCTGCTTTGCTGGACTTTTCAGCCGTGTCCTGACCAGCATCCAGCAATGAACTCACAACATCTCACAACTCACCAACATATCATCTTCGTTCATTGTTGAACCAAGTTGAACCATTGTTCTTCATCTTTTCTCATCTTTTCTCCATGATTCTCTAGGAAACCATGGGAAACCATGGGAAGCCTGTCCTGGATCAGGACTAAAAGGCCAACGGCGAGGCCAAGCCCTCGGTTGCAACATGATCCGCCTGCACCCCATTGCACCCCGCTACGGTCCAATAGAAAATGTATCCCAGCAACAACTTTTGTCAAATAATAAATATTATAGTTCTAAAATGTTACAACAAATATAGATAGTTATAGTTATATCATCAATTAAATACCCAATCATGTATACTATATATTATAATATATTATCTATCTATATATATATATGTATTCCACACTCCCTTCCTCCTGAGGTCCATGCCCAAGGCTGAGAAAAAAATGATGTTGCGCCGCTCATTTTTCTTGAGGGCTCGAGCTGCCTGTAGCATTGGCTGATTTTGAAAGCTGGACCCAGAGACGAGTTCAAAATCCCTCTCCAATCTCTCCAGCTTCCACCTGCTTTCTGATACGCAAAAGGCCCATTGTTGATCACTTTCGAGAAATAGACCTGCGTGGCTGGATATCGCTGGATGCAACTAGCACGTAGTCAGAGTAATAATTATATATACTTGACACATTCAATTAGAAGAAATGCACAGCTAGGTCATTGACGCTTTGTGCAGTTCAAGTCACCTAAAGATTGCACATGGCATGCGAGCCCTCCGGCAGCAAAGTCCAAGGTGTTGGCCGACTCCAAATTGAATCTGGCTATATGATGCTATATGCTAGATTGCTATCTGTGAATCGGTTCAACCTTTGGTGTGTCAATCAATGCTCATTGGCTGATAGGCCGATGGGCTTCTTGGTGGACTGTGTCATTGGAACAAGCACCTACCAATTCATCTTCCGTTGCCACACTGAGCCAGCGCAGGCCAGATTGCCACTCACTTTGCTTGTTTGTGGTGTGTGTGTATATATGTATGTATATATATATATATGAATGTGTGCGTCTGTGGGTGTATGTGAGCATCCATGTTAATTGCAATTGCGGCAATGTGATGCAGCAAAACCAAATCGGTCCAAATCCTATAATGTCATTCCTCCGACATGGACCAATGTCACCATGGAGCTTGCCGAATCTAGCTGCCAGAGATGGGACACGACCTGCATAAACCTGCTCAACTATCAGGAAGCAGGAGAATGCACTTAACATATATATGTTAGCTCAATTCATTCTGAATATATATATATATATATTGGCTATATAATTATATATATATATTGGCTACATATATATATATTATAAATATATTAGCTCTATTCATTCTGAACGCCGCTCAATCCTTTTTGCATCTTGCCGGTGGAGACAGCGGGAAATGTACTTCTACGCTCTATCAAAGTGTCGAGACACCTCAAAATCCAAGGTTTCAAGCAGCCTGACGCCCATCCAGGCGTCATCAGTTTGACTTGTGAACCACAGCAAAAGGCTTGTCACAAACATTCAAAGGTGCTAAAATCAGACGGCAGCAACAATTTTATTTCATAGATGGCCCATGAATCCCACTTCGGCTGCTTGCTACAGAGTATCTACTTGGCACGTCTCGTAGTGAATGCTTCGAGAATTGCACATCTCGAGCACATCTCGAGGACTTAACCAATCTTTGCTGATCTGCACCATTTCGGTGCTGGGCACAGCATGCACAGCAGTCTCAGGGAAACAATCTGTTGATATCTGTTGCATCCGGGTTTCTGTATCGATGACAAGGGGCACCATGGGGCATGTTGCAGCTACCTCCGTCATTGAAAACTACATTTTCTGCCGGTGCCTTGTTGAAAACCTATCATTCACCCGGGCATATCCTCCGCGGCTCAGGGCACCCGGCTGAACGACCTCCGTCGATGCTGGCAAGATTGGCAAGAAACATCAACAAGCCGGATCTGAATATATATATGTATATATATATAATTATATATATATATATAGCATGAAACTTCATGAAACTTCACTAAGCAAGCACTAAAGTATATCAATACGACATGTTAAAAACAAACCAATACAGTAGGTGCACCACTCCTATCCACACCTTTCCTATTTCTGTGGTCAGAACTGTGCAGATTCCCCGAGGCAAACGGATGCTCCGCACCGACACGAATGTTTCCAACATTTTCCGTCTCCAACACAAGCATTTTTTTGAGCAGCCTCCAGGCACATGCCACTCAAAGCCCAAAGAACCTCGGAGAAAAGCCAGAGATCAAAGGATATCAAACGAATCCAACCCACTTCTGCGTTCATGCTATTTCATGCCGCCGAAATCGGCTGAATGACGGACATGCTTGTTTCTTTGCATGCCGTGGCTTCGTCTGCTCTGAGGTCCTGAGGCTCGATGCGAAAAAAGTCCTTTCTTCTTTTCAGCCTGCATTTGAGAGACACACCAATCCAATGTAGGTGTAACTGTGCGTAGACCTACAGTGACATGCATATATGCATACGCCATGTATATCTGTATGTCTGTATGTTTGTATGTCTATCTCTACAGTGCATGTCTGTATGTCCTTGCATGTCTGCATATGTCTGCATATGTCTGCATATGTCTGCATGTCTGTATGTCCGTGCATGTCTGGATGTCTGTATGTCTGTATGTCTGAATGTCTGTATGTCTGAATGTCCGAATGTCTGAATGCGTGTATGTCTGTATGTCTGTAAGTATGTCTCTATGCCTGTATGCCGTACGCCTGTACGCCTGTATGCCTGTATGCCTGTATGCCGTACGCCTGTACGCCTGTACGCCTGTACGCCTGTATGCCTGTATGCCTGTATGCCGTATGCCTGTACGCCTGTATGGCTCTCTCTGTATGTCTGTATGTATGCATGTCTGCATGTCTGCATGTCTGTATGTCTGTATGTCTGTATGTACGTAGGTAGGTACATACGTATGCATGGTATGGTAGGCATAGTGTGGTATGGTGCGGTACGGTATGGTATTGGACAAGTAGTTATGTATGTTGTATGTATGTAATTACATGTATGTGCTGTATTGTAATTCAATGTCTTGCATACAGTATATCGTATACAGTATACAGTAAACAAGCAACCCGCTGGTACGAGTACCTGCAACCAATATGCGTTGCGTGGCAGGGGCAAACGGCTCACACACCCAAAATCTGGCTCACCATCCGGTGTCTGGAGCACAGTATATAATTGCATTTGATCCAATTGGATCAGAATGGAAGACCACATAATTAAGGCGGAGCTACAAACTGGATCATGCGAGCAACAGCCAGTATTGCATTTCCATGTCCCGATGACTGCGAACTTTTTTGCACTTGCATATGCAGGCCGTGCAAAATCCATCTGGCCTCTCCACCCTCTGAAATTCGTGCAGCGAGCGCGTCAATTTCTGCCTCGAAGTCAATTCAATGGATGTCACTTGCGGCAATCATGGGAAAAGCAAAGGCTGCAAAAAGAAATAGCAACAAATGAAATTCAATAGCTTTGACTGGCCCATGTCCCTGACAGAATCGTCTCTTTCTCTTTTCTTCTCTCCAGCAGCTGGCTTTTTGCCCTTCTTCTTGGCCTGTGCAGCACGAAACAGCTGGATTTGCAGCACAGAACATTTAGAGGTCCCTTTAATTTATATGAAAATTGATGGAATTTGCACACGAATGCTGACAAATGCTGACATCTACTCATCACTTGCAACATCTTGAGCCTGTTTGCCCACAGCTCTGCAAAAGTTCAACGTGCTTTGCCTTGGGTGCCGCTTTGCCTTTCGCTTTGGGCTTGCTTTTTTGTGCTGCCTCCTGGCAAAGCTTTCTACTGCAAGAAATTCTTGCAAGAGGGAACTTTCAGAATCAAACGCCTCTGAATTTCTCTCTTAAACCCTTGGCCCCTTTTTATTGGACTTACATGTGTCATCCTACAATCAAATGGCCAGCAACATGCTTGCTAGTTGTAGTTTGGGGATCTCGGGCTTAAAGTAAGTTCGGATGTGACGCCAGTTTTACATTTTTTGCCACCTCATCCTCCTCGTCTGGCGACTGCTCCCCAGCCTGAAATAGCCCAGCGCACAACGCTGTGGAGGGCATGATTTGACTACCCAATGCCACCAGCTCACACCCTTCGGGCGGGAGGACTTGATTTGACTTGACATGATCTGGCATGTTTTTTTTTTAATGTTTTTTTTTTTTATATGTTTTTTTTTTTAATAAAAAAATATGATGATTTTATGATTTTGTTTTATATGATTTTATGATTTTATGATTTGATGATGATGATGATGATGATGATGATGATGATTATGATTATGATGATGATGATGATGATCATTATGATCATTATGATCATTATGATTATGATGATTATGATAGTCAATGGCATTTGAAGGGTGTTTCTGCTTTTGCTACCCAAGAGGGTTCAAATGGCTTTAAGGTATCTTTACATTCCACTGCCATCCCAACCAGCTGCCCTTCTTGCAAGTTTTTCAATTCGTCCAAGTTGCATAAGCAGCTTGTGCACTTTCAGGAGGTACTGATTCTGGAGCAACTTCTTCGGTTGCTGCTTCAGGTTCCGGCAACTCCTCCTTCCCAAGTGCATGGTGGACCCACAAACTCTATCAAACTCTGTCAGCATCGGGTCAAATAATTGCCGTCAAGGAAACAAAGCAAGGAACAAACTGGGGAACCGCTTGTGAGTTCCCACAGTAGCCCTTCAATCTATATAATCTATGGGACTGCTGGGTGCCACGAAGGATGCCTTCTGTTCTTCTTCCTTCTCAGGGATCTCTTCTGCTTCAGCCTGCCGGCTTGTCTGATGATGACGTGGTGATGTTCGGTGGTTGCAGTCGCCATTGCTTCCTTGCACCAAAGGGGCTCCCATCGGCTACCAGGTAGCCGTGTTGGCCATGCCTCTGTTGCATCTGGGAGTGCGGGCTCAGGCTCCTTTGGTTCCTGCATTCAAATTCATTCAGATCGGTCTAGTTGCCCGGTCGGATATGTAGGATGGGAGAAGTCTTGAGAGATTTGTGTGTTCATGCCATTTCTTTCCATGAGTGGGTGGACTGTCGTTGTGAAGCTAGGTTAGGCAGCAACGATATTCCAAATGTTTGCCACAGGCTCCAGAGTTTGCTGCCAGTCCTCTTCGCTTGCTGAGAGTTTCTGCAACTTTTCTTCCACCTGGGGCTCTGTCAGGCACAAGCAACGCATGTTGAGGCCATTGCTGGCACCCTTCAGGCTCGAGATGGCCCGAGTGCCAATCCTATACTCGTTGGGTGATTGACATCTCCATTGTCCCACTGTCCCGCTTTCGTATTTTGTGCAGTCATCTTCCGACAGGCAGGAAACAATGTATGTGAATCAATTAAGTTTCAAGTGCAGTGAAAGGATCCCACCTCGGACACCGTGCGATCCATCTCGCTTACCTCAGCTCTGCCGCTGTGAAACGTGTGAAATGTGAGCGTTCTTGGCTGAGTTGAGCTGAAGCAGAGTGACGAGATTTGACAAGTTTGTCACAATGGATCCTGAGAGGATTGCGGATGTGAGGAGCTCAGCTTTTCGGCCAACCTGTCAAACATAATGTTGCGTCCTGATTAGTGTGAGGCCCCCCCCTTCCCCCCTTCAACAATAGCTATACCCTCTTCAAACTTGAGGGAAAAATCCGCACCTAAGTAAGGATTTCAACTGGCCAATTGGCTACAGTACACTTGAAATCTAATTATTTTTTCGATGAACTTGTAGTACTTGTAGTACTTGTAGTACTTGTAGTACTTGTAGTACTTGTAGTACTTGTAGTATTTGAAGTACCTGTAGTAGTTGTAGTAGTTGTAGTAGTTGTAGTAGTTGTAGTAGTTGTAGTAGTTGTAGTAGTTGTAGTACATGTAGTACATGTAGTACATGTAGTACTTGTAGGGAGTGGGGTGCAGCATGTTGATTGCGTTACCTTTTCTACCTTAAAACTTTTTCTTAATGAACCATGCAATAAGAGAAAAAGAAAGAGAAAGAGAAAGGGAACGAGACAAAGAGAGAGAGAGAGAGGAAGAGGAAGAAGAGGAAGAGGAAGAGGAAGAGAAACAGGAAGGGGAAGAGGGAGAGAAAGAGGAAGGGGAAGAGGAAGAGAAAGAGAAAGGATAAGAGAAAGAGCAAGAGAAAGAGAAAGGAAAAGAGAAAGGGAAAGGGCAGGTTGCTTTCGTAAAAAGTTTTTCTTTCTTCTCTTGGTTCCAGGATGAGCTCTGGAAAAGTTTGCTGCAATTGTGAACCCTGAGAACAAACCTACTAAAGTGAATTGGACCCTCTCATGGCCCAGTGCCTTGGAAATGTGTGGAAAAACTGTTCTTTAATAAGGGTTCAATAAGCGGTCTGATTCTTTTGGGAAAGGTTTGGGCTTTGAACTTGGCAATTGCCTTTGTAAAAGGTTAATTCTTTCTTCTCTTGGCTACAGGGTCAGTTCTGGAAAAGTTTGCTGCAATCGTGAGCCCCGAGAACAAGCCTACTCAAGTGAATTGGACCATCTCATGGCCCAGTGCCTTGGAAATTTGTTGCAAAACTGTTCTTTAATAAGGGTTTAATAAGCGGTCTGATTCTTTTGGAAAGGTTTGGGCTCTGAATTTAGCAATTGCTTGTGTAAAAGGTTTGTATTTCTTCTCTTGGCTCCAGGATGAGCTCTGGAAAAGTTTGCTGCAATCGTGAGCCCCGAGAACAAACCTACTAAAGTGAAATGGACCATCTCATGGCCCAGTGCCTTGGAAATGTGTGGAAAAACTGTTCTTTAATAAGGGTTTAATAAGCGGTCTGATTCTTTTGGGAAAGGTTTGGGCTTTGAACTTGGCAATTGC
>Ga0126342_10010147_pt1 | contig 16840 bp, 13 predicted proteins | sample Cyp1metagenome_FD_92528 | JGI IMG/M metagenome (GOLD analysis project Ga0126342, IMG submission 92528) | Coral microbial communities from Lord Howe Island, Old Settlement Bay, Australia - Cyphastrea 1 metagenome | ecosystem: Host-associated > Invertebrates > Cnidaria > Coral ... | reverse complement strand
ACCTTTTGTCAAGCGAAGATCGCCGAACGACCTCAGCGATGGATGCAAAACCTTGTTGAACCGCAGCTGCTTGGAACCTTTGGAGGCGAGGATTCTGGTTTGGGCGGACCTGGTTTCTACTACTAATAATTACTAATAATAATAATACTAATATATAATACTAATAATAATACTGAACAATGGTTACCCTCTGGCAATCAAACGTGACTGGCTGAGAAATCCCGGAACTTTCTAGCTGGGCAGATCATCCAACCAGATGGGTGCTGTTGAAATACGCCATGTTTCTGACTACCAGAGGCTTGCTATGAGAAATGGTGATTTTCAACATACCCGAAATGGTAAATCAACATAGCTATATTAGCTATATGGAATTCATGAACCATTTATTGATTGACCTACAAAAAAATGGTGATTTTTCCATAGCTACGTGGCTCTCTTAGTTTGGAGGTCAGTTGTGTCATGACATCATCGCCACTTCTGAAAATGCGGGCGGACCGTCGAGGTGATCATGGACCGTCCCCCAGCCGGCTCTGTTTAGCAACCCTAATACGTAGGTTTTGCTGCTTAGAAATATGTTGGATGTTGGAAAGAAACGTTTGTCTTTAAATGGGTTTGTCTGAAAATATAGTATCCAAAAATATGGCCATAACTGGTGGAATACAGCATTTTCAGACACACCCAAATGATTTTCCAACATTCTACAAGAAATAAGATGTTATTGGAGAAGGCTGCCCTTCAATATGTTGCTTTTTCAGGCACCAACATCGATGGAGGATGCCAATTTAATCCCCGCAGGTGGTTCTGCGTGCCGTCTCTCAAACTGGAGATGTTGGGCGACCCTGGCGAACGCAGGGACTTGGACGATGGTCAAGGAATGTCAACTGTTTCGGAGATTTTTTTTGGTCCTGCAATCAAACATATGGCCAGCTGGGAAATCCTGCAATCAAATGGATCAATGAAAATCATCAATACATGCGGATTTTGCATTGCCACGTTTGACTACCAGAGTGTACTTAAAATTGGGTCAATGAAATTGCGGAGAGAACATGAATACAAGATGTATTTGATTGTGTTTGGTGAAATCATGTTACATCCATACCTACTCCAGACCTATCTTTGTCAACGCTGAGATCTTGTCGATGTGGCATCGGATCAAAATTGTTCCGTCTGGTAAATGACTGGAGAAACACCGCACCATTTATAGATGACCTTCCCAGCTAGAAACCTCCATTTATAATCATTTATATGGGATTTCCCAGTTAGCCATGTTTGAATGTCCAACTAGATCAACTCAGATTTTATCGCTGCTCTCACACTTTGCGATGTTGAAATTATGCTTGAACGCGCGCTGGCGTTTCTGCATCCAGCGGTTTGCTCCGCAGTGGCTGTTGGGATTTCTCTTTCCACAGCCAAACATCCACTATAATCATGCACTCAGTTCGCTGACACCAGACATGCTTTGGTGAGATTTCTGGCTAATGTTCCGTTTATCAATTTGAAAGTAATGCTTCAGAGGTAGGTTTCCTTGGTAGCAATGCTTAGCAGCAACGCATTTCCACAGGATGGCTGTAACCGCAAAGCTGATGGTTTTCTACGAGTCTAACTGTGTTATTAGTGTTCCAGCAATGCCAGTTTTTGCCATTCCAAAAGGCCATAATAGGCATAATATCCCTAAAGTGGAGGTGTATCCTTTTGATTCCTTTTGTTTATCTTTTCTGACATCCCCATTAGCTCAAGACAGCAGCACCGTGCCACCATGTGCCACCGTTGCACGATGGGGCAGCTAAGTGTGGAGCTGAGTAATCCAGTGTTTCGACCATTTCCGATTTGGTTGGTGATTGACTTTATTCATCGCATGCATATGCATGCATTATGTCTTGAATATGATTACTGGATATGATTGGATATTATATGATATTATATGATATTATTATATATTAAATCAACTTGATAATATCCAAATATCAAATAGTATTCAAACATATAGACTCTCGTATCTATCTATCGGCACTAAAAATAACTGAGTGGTGTTTTGAGCGAAACAGCTGAGGCCTTTAAGGGATGGTCAAGGCGCGAATCTGCGAAACGTCTCCACTTTCTGTTGGGAACTTCTGGGGAACTTTGCTGATTTTGAAAAGAGCTTAGTGTTCATGATCCCTTTTTTTTTAGCAGCGCCAGTTATATGTGTTGCTCAATAGCGTCAATATCACATGTTTTTGCATGGTTGGTCACGTTTTCTGTATTTCCCATGTTTGCTGGTCAATATCTTCAACAATGGGTCCCCCTGTATTTTTCCGATCAATATTCCTAAATACTCCTAAATAAGCCCCGGTATGCCCCGGTTCATGGTTGCTGAATTCAGTCATATTTGCGTGTATCCTCCATTTCTATCCACCAATTGTCGCTTCTCAATGTCTTCAGTAATCACCATTGACTGGGTTGCTCAGTTAACTATGCCATACCCATCCATGCCCATCCATACCCATCCATACCCATCCATATCCATCCATATCCCATATCAAGTCAGTTAACATCAGTTAATCAATTATAAGTACTATTGCATACTATTGCCATATCCCATATATCCATATCAAGTTATCAAGTAAACATAAGTACCCTCTGGTAAACTAACATGACTATGGAAAATCACCATTATTAATGGATAATTCCACTATAAATGGCCATTTTCAATAGCTATTTTGACATAACCAGAGGGTAAACTACATCAGATATTTTAAAGGGACATCTCCAGGCCTATCTGAAATTCGAGAAGTATCAAGCCGTTGGAGTGGTCACCAGCCGCGAATGCAACGTCTCCTTTGATCCAACGGGAAGCCCCTGGGCCGAAGTTCGGTACACGCTTCGATGTTCGGACGTATATGGGGATATAATGGGATATATCAGTTATCATGCCAGGGGTAGTACATAACTAGTGCATACTAATGCTATAGTAACAGGTATCTTATTTTTAAGGGTTCTCTGGAACTTTTTGCATGCCATCCCAGATATCCCAGGGTTGATCGTCATTTTGATCGTCATTTTTGCCATTCAAATTGGCCATGTTGGACCAGCCCAGGGTTTGCCCTCAGCGGCGCCGTGGAATCGGTTGCTATTTGGAACCTGCGACAGGGAGTGCAGGAGATTGACTCTGGCGGAATCCGTGGAATATGGCTTTCCCCCAAAAAATATGAGGGATACCCTCTGGTAATTTAACGTAGCTATGGAAAATGACCATTAACAGTGGATTTTCCCATTAAAAATGGTGATTTTCAATAGCTATGTTACTATGTTAAATTACCAGAGGGTACTGTTGTTATACTTGTTATACTGTTGTTATACGCAGTCAGAACATTCCCTCTCGAATAGTTTTTTGGCATCGCAATGTATAGAAGTGTTGGGAATACGAAATTCTGATTTCCTACACACCCAAACGCTGGGACTAAATGCGAAAATCCAGTGGTTAGGAGGGAGCTGAGGAGCTAGGGCTATCCATATTCCCTATTAAATGGGGAGCCAAGGAGCTAGTAGGAGTTTCCCAACCACATGATAGTATAGTTGTTACTGTACCCCTACTGTGATTCTGGTGGCGATGATGATCAACCAGTGCTTTCAAGCAACCAGTGGCAGCCAGATACAGCAATGAAATGGAAAGGTGAACAGCTAGGACAATTCTGGAGCCTGCCCGAGGATGCGCTTGCAGTTCCAGATGTAAGTGAATATAACATAATATTTTCATATAACCATGGTTATAGGATGTTATAGGCGGGTTAGATCAGTTACATCCCGACTTTTGAGGGTTACTACTGTGGTTAATACTGTTGTTATAATATCTTATCATTATTTTTATAGCTCCAGTCCTGCACCAAGAAGATCCATTCAACGGAGCGAGGAGGTGGACCCACATGGTAGTTTTGGTGAATTCCTTTGGGAAACCACGGTACCTCCAGCCGGTTACTTTTACAACGCTAAAACATTGTAAACTATTCTGGTTGGTGGTTTGGAACATTTTTTATTTTTCCATATATTGGGAATGATCATCCCAACTGACTAATAGTTTTCAGAGGGGTTGAAACCACCAACCAGTATAAACAATTAAACATTATAGCACATTGATAAATCTAAGATTCATGAACCATCTATCTCAGATCACAGACCACGTTTGGCCGCAGGAGAAGGCTTTGGCGCTGCACAACAGCAGCGAGCGGGTCTCCAGACTTTGTGTCCAGGAGGTTGGGTGCTCCAATCGGCAGGGTCTTGGAATGTGGGCGGCAGGCTCCAATAAATAGAGTACCAATGGATTGCTTTAAGGGAAAAAATACAGGAAACCCCCATATTTCACGGGAAAAATCCATGGTTTCCGGTTAAGATTTTCCCTTAAACCAATCCATTGAGAGTACCAATGGAACAAGCTTTGTTGAAGGTTTGTTGCTCCTCTTTCAGGGTTGATAAATGTCGTACTTTTTCACATGACCCAACTATTGGCGATATTCCAAATCCCCAAAGAGGAACATTTACCAACAGTTGTTTTTTCCTACCCGAAATGGGATAATGATCGGAATTGACCACTATGTTTAGGATGGACTGAAACCACCAAAATTGAATAGAATTTATTTTCCATGTTATTGTTTTCTGCTATTAAATCAGCTAATGTTGGGTGTCAATTACTTTGCGCTACACATAGGATAAACGCTGCATTCCATTGTGTTTTTTCTTGCCTGGTTAGTACGTATATTCCTCAATATTAGTGCATGAAGAAACAGGAATCAGATACGATAAAAATAGGGATCCCACATGCTGATACCAAGCAAACGAACAAGAATAGGGGGATATTCTATGACTTGTTCAAGAATAATCTATTGGTATGTATAGAAACACACATATATTAGGTACTAGGGACGTTCTAATCAACTGCGTTCAAACCAGCATGAGAAGCAACTTGGAGAACAATGGGATGTTGATCTCCTTGATCTTACCACAGGAACTGACAACATCGCTGTATGTAGGTAGCTTGTGGTAGCCATCTTCGCCATTGCCTTTCCATAGACACCTAGGACTACTGAGGATAGGGATCATGATCCCAATTGACTGCGATGTTTTATTGTGGATTCAACACGCCAAGTCTTGTCGCGGCTGTGGCTATGGCTCATATTTCAACCATATTCAACACCTTTTACGCCTCATCCGCAACCTTTTACTATTTTCTTGATGTCCAGTCCAGTCGATTTGGGGACCCGACTGGGCTGGATGCATACACTCAACGTGCGTTGATGCAGTCCAGTCCGCTCTTTTCCACTTCAAGTGGAGTAAAACCTTGGGATCCAACCAACCTTGAGCAAGTACTGTAGATATCTGTAGATCATCAATTGGAATATGATGAATATGTCATCCATTCATGAATGGCATGTATTTAATATGACCCTCTGGTTATTTAACATAGCCATGGTATAGATGGCCCATTTATAGATGGTTTACCTATTAAACATTGTGATTTTCCATGGCTATGTTAAATTACCAGAGGGTAATATATTAATATACAGTATATATAGAAAGTAAGCTACATGGAAAACCACCAATGGTTTCCCTGAAATGATCAGCAAGCATGGTGGATTGACATGCCTCGTGGCCTTTTTTGAGGTGGCTGGCTCTGGGCGCTGTGCCGTTGGCTCGCAACTTAGATCCTAGGCCACTAGTTGTCCATGTTCATCATAACCATAGAATACCATATACTTCTATTGATATATGGTAAGTATATGTGTATAGAGAGAGAGAGAGTATGTACTGTATATTATGTATGTATATTATGTATGTATATTATGTATATTTAGATAATACTATAGTATATTTATTGTTATTATTATCATTATCATTATTATTATTGTATCATTTAATATCTCATTGAAGAATCAATATATGTCCTATTCGCTGGCGCTTTCCATGGCCTTTGTCCACACCTGGTGCCATCCCGGCAGGTTACCAAGATGGCACCGTGAGGCTTTGGGACCTGAAGGCGACCGTTCAACAACGACGTTGCGACTGGGTATACCTGCGGTGGTGTCCCCAAGATAGTTACCCTCTGGTAAACGTTTAGATAACTATGGCAAATCACAGTTTTCAATGGGTAAATCTACTATTTCTATGGTCATTTTCAATAGCTATGTTAAATTACCAGAGGGTAAGTTAGTTTATAGTCTCAATAACTAGGACTTTTGGTATATCGATAGTCACTGGGCTTATATATATATATATTATAAACCAATTTAGAACTCGGGGACACCACATCGCCATGTGGCGCCTGTGACGCCATCATATGGGGATGGCTACTAGAAATGGATGATCATATTTTCAGGAAGCCCTTTGCTGAAGGATAAAAGCCATGAAATTTCCTGGACTTGTTTCGATCCATTGAACAAAGTACCTTTGCGAAAGCGTATCTTGCAGTATATATACTTAGAATACTTAGACAGACCATGGAGTTCGTCAACTAGATGTACATGTAACTTTTGTATAACTAATTATAGATATTTATAGATATTTATAACAAATTAGTAACAAAATTATCGACTAATTAATTTTTGGATCTATTAGATCTAATGGTCGATTGGTTGCTTCGTTTTTGTGGCAGGAAAACCATATCGAAAAGCCAGGTCTTGAGTTTTGTTCGGCGCCAGGCCTGTGCGGTTCTGCAGACTTTGCAGGGACATCGTTCCGCAGTGTGGCTTGGACGTCGCGACTTGGGGTGGGGACATGGGATGGTGTTTGCCGATGTTTCTTTTAAGGATCATCTACCTGGTCCCTATATGTTCAATTATAGGATGAGGTTTTTTAATGATTTAAGGATGGTGGAAAAACTGGTTTTATATCCATTTAACGGTAATTTTAGGATATTTACCTGGGTAAATGGGTAAACCCATGGGTTTACATATTAAGGAATGGTGATTCGTAGGGTAAAAAACATGTTTATGGGTGAACTAACCGTTTGCGAACTGGAAAATCACCGGTCTGAAAAAAGGTAAAACATCGAACTAAAAGTGAACTATAATGAATTGGCAGAAGGTAAAACCAAGAAAAAATGGGATCTATTTGGTTTCCTTCTTCATTTGGGTGTCCAAGACAAGTGAGATTGAGTGAGTATTGCAAGATTCTGCAAGATACGTGAGTATTTGATAACGAGAAAGATCATTGACCCTTGTTGGAAAACCAAAAACAGATTGGCTGGCTCCAATGACAAAAGATATCAAGCTTTTAGGGATTAGCATTTGCAAATACTCTCAAATTATATCAAATTATCTTGTTCGGGGGATTGTGTTGTGTTTTTGCTTTGCATCCTGAAGTGCATTTGGCTTGTGTTAATTGACACCACCAGTAAGTCCAGGGGATTCCAAGGAGGCCTGCCTTTTTTGGCGTCAAGATGAGGAGGACATTCACCATTTTAAGTGGGAAAATCATCTTAAATGGACAATTTTCCGACAATTTTCCATGGCAACCTGCTACATTTCCAGACGGAATCCCTATACGTAGAGCCTGCAAGCAACCAGTTTTTTGGTCAGTGATCCAGATTTTGTCCAAGTAAGTGGTCTTGACATGACACCAAGTTGGCGCTGTCCTTTTGAGTGCTGGCGTTTCTCTTTTGTGCGCTCGCAATGCGTTTCTAAGTGATTCAGAGTCAAGATTCCGGCACGCAGTTTTTCTAAGTGCTTCAGATTTCAAATTGCACGCAGAAAAAAAGTAAAAAAAGACAATGATCAAGGATCTAGGTGTATATATATATATGTATATTAACCGCATAATTAGGTGAGCGCATATAAATTATTGGTTATGATTCATAGGCAATGGACGTCCATTTGTGACAAGAGGGGATCAGGTCTGAGACGGTCATTCTACGTAATCCTACTAGCAAAGCCCCTTCCCGAATTATGTTCGACCCCCCAAAATAAATAAATCCGATACCAATCCAGCGTTTCAGTGCGCTGTTTGTTATTAGAGGAAAACATGATTACCGTTGTGAGTAGCCTCTGTGAAAGTCCGGAAGCAAGGACCATCATTTAAAACAGGTGGTTGTTCCATTTTGTGTGTCTTTTGTCCGGCATGCCCAGAATCAAATCTGTCTGACCTTTTGCAGGGAAGTGACTTCAGACAAGCTCATATCGATATCCCAATCTCTAGTGTAGTGAATAATATGTCTTATTGCTATCAGTGTGGTAAAACCTCTAATAAACCATCCCCAAGTGGTAGTTGTTTGTGGCATTGGGTTTACCACATTGGAGGATCTTATAATCAATATAGCCTGGAAATGATTGCTTTCCAACACAATGAGCCTGCAGCATTATACAGCTATGACCCCCAGTCACACGAAGGTTCTTGCATCTTGGAAGATGCGTATGTGTATAATATTGGTGACATTATTTGCTTATGATGATTTATGATGGTTTATATATATATATATATAACCTAGGTTATATATATATTATTTATATGATGGGTTCATGATTGTTTATGTGTTTGTTTCCTAATGTGAATGTATATGTAATATATTCCATTATGAATTATTTATATATGGTTCTATGACATGTTCTTCCTAGTTTGGTATTTTGACACCGCGGCCACCAACTCCCTCGTAGTTCAACGGTTTAACGTTGGCACGGGGCCGGCCTGAGGACTTGCCTATGCTTCGACAAGGCACATTCGTTGCTCCTGGCCGCCGATTGGTGGATTCCATTTTGGCAAGAAATACCACTGGACCTGAAACATATTGGACATATGTGGGTATGGATCAATACCTTTTTCTATACCATTTTTAGGGGAATGAACATCCATAAATCCCAGCTATTTTGATGTGAACTACAGGGGTACTATTGGTTTTGACGCACTGCCATGTCATGCTCATCTATTTTGTATGACTTTAGATAGGGTCAAAAGACACTTATGCTGATCGTACTTATCAATTCAAATCAGGAGCGAACTTGCTGAGCACGTGAACAGGGATTGAGGTGGCCCTGCAATGTCACCATGAAGGTTGTTGTTTTCTTATGTCTTCTTGTAATAAACATGTACGGTCATGAAGTCACCTTAGGCATCTCTCATTTTTGCAGACTCCAAACTCAAGCAAAACATCACTTGATATCAGCCGGCGCAAAGTCAACTAAACCCTTGTTGCAGCTTCGCGGCCATGTATGTCTATGCTGACAGACCTGGTAGTTTCACTCGTTCTGAAAATTTAAGACAAGTGGCCAGATCAACTTTACCAATTCAAGCAGGCAAGACCTGCAGATTTGCTCAAGCTGACACTCAAAACATATCTCGATCGATTGCTTGTTTGGCCTTGCCAGTCTGGATAAGCAAACCCTGGACCCGAAGGCATCAGCTAAGGGCCACCTTTGGAGATGATTCAAAGATTGTTTTGCCTGTCAAGGAGACCGCACAAATCACGCTTTTGGTCGACGGCGACTACTTTGGCAGTGCCCGGATACGTGATGCAATCGCATACTTGATGTCTAAAAGGATGGCCAGTGACAATGTGAATACCGTGATTTTTGGAGCTCCTGGAGCCATCAAGAACAAGAGCATGATACAGCTGTTGCAGCAGCCCAAAGTTTCCTTCGTTCCAGTTCCGCGTGGGCAGAGTCAGGTAGCAGAGCCGAATGATGATGCTATCATTTCTAAGGTTCAGGAGTGTGCTTTGTCCGCACGCTGCGATTGTATAGTACTCTTGACCAATGACAAAGGCTTTGCCGACGTCCTCAAACATGTCATTGTTGCTGGCAAGCCGTCAACCTGCGTTATCATTCCAAATCGGACGACATCCGTTGTCAATTTCTACAAGGAACAAGGCATACCAGTTTTGACTTTGCCATCAGAGGAAAGATTCACCAAAATCAGAGCAATCCTTCATGCTGATGGGGATGGGACAGTCGAGTTTGGGGAAGCCATTGACTCAGTGGCCCATCGGGCTGAAGCTGAGCTGATGTACAATTCGTGGGAAGAAATGCTGAAAAGCCAAGCTTGTCCAGCAGCATTCTCATCTGCAGACGCATATCCAATCCAACGAATTGCCAAATTTTGGTTTGCGAATGGTTTGGGAATGGTTTGGGATCACTGCCTGTTTTTCCCGTTCCGCTTGCCACGTCTGCTTTAGATCATGCTATTCGGTACGAGTCTCAGAACTGGATCTCAAACAGTCAAGCCTTTGCATTTGCCTTGCCGGTCAGACAGGGTAGGGTCACTGAAAAACAGCTCAAGATATACGGCAGCAAGCTCGCACGCAACATTTTTCGAGGCGGTGGTCCCTTCATGTTGGAAGATTCAAGTGATTTGGTGGCCCATTTCTTGCACAAACTTGGCTACCTTGATGAGACATGGAACTCTGATTTCACCGAGGCCTTGAATGGTTTTTGGAATGCAAGCAGCTGCAAAGCTGAGAACGGCATTATTGTCTGATTCCTGCAATGGACAGTGGCAGCCCGGGGGCACATCCATGCCAGCTGTTATAGACATGCTTCAGCGGAAGAGTCTCTTGTCGTTGGGCTCTGAATCTCCAGCGATGGATGAGGTTTGGTGTGCAATGAAGACCTATGCTGAAGTTCATGGGTTGCCCAGGATGAAGACCTTCAATGCCTTGGCAGCGCACATTCTCAAACATGCTGATCAAAAGGATCCCCTCAGAAGAGGAAAGATTGAAATAGCAAAGTAGAAACATAATGCATGGAAAAACAGTCTCCGACAAGAGGTGCCAAAATTGATATTTGCCAAACGCCTGCGATGTTGAAAAAGGAAGATGCATGCCCCCACTGCGTGCTCTTGAGTGCAAGTCTGGCAAACAGTTGCCACAAGTCCAAGATTTGTTGCCGCTTAGCGTTTCGATGTGTTTTGTGTTGAACAGCAGCCCCTGGAAGACTCTTGCATTCTGTCATAGAATTGGATGATGGGAAAATTTACAGGAAAGCCCTATATTTGATGGTAAAAACCATGGTTTCCTGTAGATTTTCCCTTAAACCAATCCAATGATTCTGATGTTTCTGTGTGATAGTTCCTGATGGCTAATGTTGGCTTGGATCTCAGGGGAACCCCGCCGGCAAACACGCCAAACGTGTGATGGCTCTTCGAGTGATCACCTGTTTCAGCTGGGGTTTACCCTCTGGTTATGTCAAAATAGCTATTGAAAATGGCCATTTATAGTGGATTTTCCCATTAAAAATGGTGATTTTCCATAGTTATGTTAGTTTACCAGAGGGTAGTATCTTTTGATCAGATTTAGTTTCAGTTCCTTAGTCTTCATGGTTCCCATCAGAAGCTGTGAACCAATCGACATGATGCCAGGCGGGTCATTTGATGGCTTCAGGCAGCAACGATACAGCCACTTGGCTCATTTGGGCATTACATAATTCCCTGCCATCGGGCTTACATAGACCTTATCTAGGTCCCTATACCCAGTACAGAGGTCTGGTGCCTCTCATTTAGGTACCTGAATTTTCCCTTCCAACGTTGGAATGCCCAAATTCTCGGTGGCATTTCATACTTGGGGGGTGGACTTTGTGAACCCATCCTGCCTTTTTGGTTGGCATGGGGTAAACCTTTATTTTGGCATTTTTGTATATTTTTGTCAAATTGCATCAGAAACTCAGAAACTGTTCCGGTACATGAAAAACTCCACAAAGTCAGGATCACGTACTGTATCCTACCAGTCCTAAACATCACATGACATAGCACATTTACAGTCATAGTTTTGATATGTTGCACATACTTTGCCTGTCCCATGTCACTTGTTGTTTTCAGTACCCGGCAACGTTGTTTTCCTGTGCCCAGTCCCAGGACCTGATCGTCTGGGACTTGGTGGGAGAGTCGGGCATCGCGCGACTGCGTGGACATGTGGACGCGGTGACCTCGGTGCTCTTCTGGGAGGCACGGGGCTGGGGGATGCTGCGGCGGAGGCTTGGTGGAAACAGTGAAACAGTATGGGACAAGGTCAGAAAAGTTTGGAAAGTTATATGGTAAGTCTTACAAGGTCAGAAAAGTTTACAAGGTCTGAAACAGGGTCAATCTTTTCAGCCTGACCGGATATCATGTGTCTTTAAGGTGTTGTTCTCACTCCCAGTTTATCGCCTGTTATTTTAATTTTTATATTTAAAACGTTTTTCTCAACAGTCCTTGCCCAACACAACAGGGTGCACCCTGCACCCTTTTTAAGCTGTGCACGGAAGCTGCTGGGAGCCCAATGTGCTCCTGTGAAAAATATGGTAAGTTATATAGTTATGGTAAGTGCCCGATTTTGCAAAAGACATTAGTCATTCAAGATCCTTTTTCGATCCAGGAAACTAACTTTACATAGTTTTCAAGTTGTTGTTTTTTCCGCGTCATTTCAAGATCCTTGAGATCCAGAGGTTTAAAGATACACTCCGGTAAACAAACGTGGCTTGCTGGATGAACCTCCAGTACTCGTAGGGGCATTTCCTAGCTAGCAACGTTGGATTGCCGGATGGTGCTATAGCATGCTATAGCCATTATTCATTATTATTTTATCATTATTCACTATTATTAACTATTGTTAACCGCCATTACGCACCATTAACCACCGTTAACCCATTAACCATTCAGCGTAAACCATTCAGCGTAATGGAAGTGGGTAATTTCCGTAACCACTAATCCCCATGAATCATGAATCACCATTAGTACCTGGTAGGCCTCAGGACTGGTAATTATCAGTCCATTTTCAAAAAGTCACTTTTTTCCAAGATTATGTTCATTTTGTCGTTCCAGAACGCTCTTTGTCACTCCTGAACGGTTTTTGTCGCCTCAAAGGATGCGCTGAACGCAAGTTGAACGTTATTTGAACGTTATTTGAATGCAATTCCAATGCAACGCTACATCAGCGTAGAGTTTTTTTTCACCCGCCCGTTAGACATGTATTTTTTTCAGAACGAACTGATAATTACCAGTCTGGAGGCTTACAGGTAGACATTATGATCAGATATACTATGATATACAGTACTAATATCATCTAATATTTTAGTATATCTTAGTGAATCTTTGTGAATCATTATCATCATCAGAAAATGAATCATTCGTAAACATGATGGTTAAACACCCTCTATTACAAACACTATCTATTATCAACATTTATCAACACTACAGCACTATATAACCATTAACATTAACTCTACAGTTAACCATCAACCATTAACTTTCCATTACAAACACTATCGATTTCTTGTGCCAGGCATCAGTGGTTCGGCTGATCAGCGCTTCGAAGGTGGTGATTGGTGGATTTTTTTTGGACCCCCTGGCTGGGTACCACAACGAATCACAAGAAAAATGGCGGATGATGTGATGAAGAAAATGGACAAAACAAATCAAAGAATGTTGTAACTATATTATGTGTACAGCATTAATAGTTGATCGTATGTGTTAATGTCGATGAATCTGCATGAAATTGTAGTAATATATCAATGGTCGATACTATGGCGAAATGCAGCAAAAATTGAATGATCATTGGGAATGAGAGGTGGAATCAGCCCAACAAATCGACCCAAGAATTGGATTTTGCCGTGACGAGGGAAAATCACCATGTCCTTTGAGGTAATATAATATGGTATAAAATCATCTACGTGGAAACCACATGACTTAGGTCAGTTTACCCCCTTTAATCCTAAGTCATCAGACCCCAGTATATATTTTACTATTTTTTTCCGGGAGAAGCATAATTGTCCAGCATGTCTGTGTGATTGGTAAAAATCATCGACATTTCTGGGTGATTTCCCATGCGGGTGGCCCCTGGCTGTGGTGGATTCCTGGGGATCCAGGACCGCCTCATCCGCATTTGGTCCTTGGAGATGCAAATTTGCCTGCAGGACTCAAGGGACCCTCGGGGGCCCATGGGGGTGTCCGGGGTGGATCTAAGAGATTCTAAGAGTAAAAATCGGATCTAAGAAACAGCTACAACCAACATCAAGCGACAAAAGTGATTCATCAGTGGAATCAGAAGAGTCTATATAACAAGAAGACGTGGTAACTAGAAAGAAATACGATAATGTGCTGACTGCAGGCCCAAACTGTCTCCGATAATGTGCTGACTGCAGGCCCAAACAGTCTCTGTTTGATGATTATTTCCACATTGATCATGAAATCCTGTTTTGTGTTGGTTATTTCCATATGTTTTCTGAGTCTACAATTCAAATACATATGTTTGGCTGAATGATATTAAATCCCAGTGTTTCATGGTTAAATTCCAATTATTGTTGGTTTTACATAATTTTGATAGTTAAACAGTTAAACCCATATATTTCAAACAATCTATGGATAGTTAAACCATTGTTATAAACCATGGTTAAACCCATATATTTCTGATTTTTTGATGATGAACTTCATATATGGGTTTAACAATGGTTTAACAATGGTTTAACTATCCATAGAAATCAGGTTTGATGCTTCAATCCATCTGGTTTGATGCTTGACCACCAGATACCACCAGGCCATCGCTGAAGCCTCGGAGCTTTGGTGCCTGGCTCTCAACGCGCCGCAGACCAGGCGGAAGTCAAGTTGTGGTTGTTCCGTGTGATTTTACGATTGATTTTACGATTGATTTTACGATTGAAATGAAGTTCAAAGAGATACAGTACTTACTTGTTATTGTAATATGGTATACGTTTCTATGTATAATTATATGGATATATCTTATATATATATATATTATATATATATAATATATATATATATATAATATATATATATATATATTATATCTCATTTTAAATGATGCTAGATACTGCATTACGTTACGTTGTTACAATTGAGTGCTAAAGTCAGCTAGAATACATTCCCAAGTCAACTCAGATCACTTGTAATTGACAAGAAATGTGAATTGGAACCTAACATTCCTTCAGGGCAGTTTGGTTGATTGATTCCAGAACAACACGGCTATAACTGCTGATGTGCCCTGCTTGTGCAAAAACGCGCTGAAAAAAAATCTGCATTGAAGAACGCATGTTCCAATTCGGAGGGTGGCAACGAAGAGCTGCAACATGACAGGAATGCTGTTTTTCAATCTAAGTCCCTGCTGGCTGCCGGAACAATGTTGGTAGAAGCAAAACTCACCTTTTTTTGTTGTGCTCCCGCTGGGCCAAAAACTGATTCAATTCGGTCATTTGTGTTGGTGTTTGCTGGGCAATATCCCAGTTTCACCATTGAATATCCATGACCAAAAGATATCAAAAGTAGATTCTATGTTTTGTGCGTGATATGAGTTATATAAATATGTTATATGATAATATTTCATGTCCCCAAGATATCCCATAGTTTGTTGCTTACATCCCGTGACTCTGGAGGCTTGTCGCTGGCAGTAGCGAGAAGTTTCTTCACGTCTGGTCGTTGGATCATGAGGTTCCCCGGGCGCAGATGGACATGGCTGGAAAATGATGGGAAAATGGGCAAATCAATGGGACATGTGATGAACATGGCTTAAAATTAACGAGAATGCTGCCATGAATTTCCTGGGGTCGCCGTTCCGCAGTATTGACGATTGACGGGGCAAGTTTCCTTTCTGAATGCCCTAGAATTTGTTCAACGAGCACAAAAAGGTAAAAATACGAAGAGTTGGATGCTGAAACATCTATAAACACCAGTTGGATTTCATGCAAATGGTGAAACAATACGAATTTTCGTGTTGAATACAAGCGATCTCACAAAGATCTCGCCTTAAAAAAATGCTCAGGCGAAGACCAGTGAAGCAGGCAGGGAGCGGACCATGACACCATCAATCACCGTCAACTGCTTCAAAACAGATCGGGGTGAGAATGGGGTGTATTCCCATATGGCCGTTCATAAGGAAAATGATGATTCACCAATGAAGCAAAAACGGTTTTTGGGCACACGTTAGTCAGACTATGCTGTGAGCCATACTGGGATTGGCCAAACTACTAGTACAACATAGAATAGGAATCAATAGGAGATAATAATAGGGATGTTCCAATTAAAACCTTCATTTATAGGGGATTTACCATTGCCCACGTTTGACTGGAAGGCAAATTGCCCAACCTCCAACGAGGCGATCTCCTCTTGGCCAAGTTCCAGGGTGCTGTGCCACGCACCGTGTCTTGGCGCAAAGCTTTGTGGGGCGGTGATGCGGCCGCGAAGGCGAAGGGGTGCATTGGAGCATGGGTCAAGTCAATGGAAACATAAGAATGAAAACAATTGGGTCTCAATATGTCTCAATATGTCTCAATATGTCTCAATATGTCTCAATACCATATCTACCTGGATGATTTGAGTATGAAATGGATCAAACTTGGAAAAAAGGAGGGGAAGACAGGAAAAAATAGGAAAAAAAAGGAGGGGAAGACAGGAAAAAAAAGGAAAAAAAAGGAGGGGAAGACAGGAATAAAAGGAAAGGAACAAAAAGGAAAAAAACAGCAAATCGCCCATAGTAAGGTTAGTGGTTAGGGTTAGTACACCTTTTTGACGAAATGGTTAATAATATTTTATTTAAGGGTTAGATTCCCCATGGGGCTAGAAAAGCATGCGTGTAATGGTAATGAATTTGCAGTATAAGGGTTAGAAAGGTAACTTAATATAAGGGTTAGGGGTGGTCGTGTATGTGATCGTATCTCTGGAAATGCCCTTGATGTTAGTTGCATGCAATTGAATTGCCGTACCTTACAATATATATATATATATATATAATCAATATATATATATAATGGGCTAGCGCCCAGGTGCCGCCGACCCCCCTAATTGGAGGGCTATGTGCAGGCAAAGGGCAGGCTGCAACCCTGGAAGAGCAAAGGCTGACGGCCAGAGGGCTTGGTGGAAGCTGCCGCGAGGGAGTTGGAGGGTTTTAAGGGTTTTAAGGGTT
>Ga0126342_10010146_pt1 | contig 16840 bp, 13 predicted proteins | sample Cyp1metagenome_FD_92528 | JGI IMG/M metagenome (GOLD analysis project Ga0126342, IMG submission 92528) | Coral microbial communities from Lord Howe Island, Old Settlement Bay, Australia - Cyphastrea 1 metagenome | ecosystem: Host-associated > Invertebrates > Cnidaria > Coral ... | reverse complement strand
GACTTTGTTTTGTACAGTTGCCGTTCTGTGAAATTTGCCGCCATGCTAAATTCGACGTGATGTCTCAGTACTGTAGGCCACAGAGCCACATGATATGTATGCATGCCAGCTGTATGGCGCTCCAGTTTTCGAATGAACGGCTGGAGAACGTTGTCTGGTGTTTTCTCGAATTAAGTGCTGTTCCCGTTAGACGGTCAACTAGGGTTTTGGATCACCTGCTTGTTCCGGTGTGACATTGTCCCGTATCAGCCACAGTCAAAGCACTGCTTTCGATACTAAGGCAGTGCGCAGATCAAAGTGGACAAAGTGGTGGTTTGGAACATTTGGATGATTTTCGATAATATAGATATTTATATATATATATATGGGATGTCATCCTTCCCATTGACGAACTCATATTTTTCAAGATTGTTAAAACCACCAACCAGCTTTTCTGTAATGCTGAAAAATAGACTGACCGCCAATTCGGGCAAGAAATGCCATCCGAGAATTGCAATTTGCCAAAATAGTAGGTCTAAACATTCCAAAGACATCGACCCTGAACAATCAGGGCTTGAATTTACTCTTGCATGTGCAGTTAGCCCATTTTTGAACGTTTGCGTCAAAACAAGTCGGGCGAGAATACATCGGAACCAGGCAGGAATACCCGGAATTTGCTGGGAATGGTTTAACATCTATACTTGCCATAGCTTGTTTTTGGTGGATTCGTTTGTCCAGGGATGACGAAGCAGAAATGCGGAATAGTGGGTCTTAACATAATGGCACAAATTCCCCTACAGGGGATAATTTAGAAATTTACGGTCAGGCGGGATTTCCAGGGCCAGGCAGAAAAATAGGTCAAAACACACTCGGGCTCAAATTCTAGACTGCGATGGCTCTAGGTATTAGGTATGGTATGCTTGGATGCACCTCCCACTTAGTAAGTGGTTTATAATCATTACAATCTATATACCACCCAATATAACCCATGTAATCCCACATATAAGTGGAGATGTTCCATATAATTGGGGGTATAACCCATTTACCAAGTGGGGCCCGCACCCCCAAGTGGGTCTGGGTCACTTTTTTTCGCCAAAAAAGGGACCACAGATGTTGGTATATGTTCAGTATTAACCATCTACTATTAGGGTTCTCATTTTTGACCCAAAAAAGGTACCCATATACAACTGGGTGATACTTCAGAATGTAAGTTGCATAGTTGACACCTCTTATATACACCTCTTAGCCAGCTATGATTTGGCGCATTTGGATGCACATCAAAAAATGGTATCAGCGGCTTATCAGCCCCTTACATCCTGGGATGATCTGGGATATTCATTCTACTTGGTGGTAAGAAAATCAAGAAATACCGTGGATGGAAGAAAATCCTGCACCACCTTGGATGGTTGGAACCCTTTAAATCATGGGATAAACGACCTAACAAATGGTGCAGGATCTCTTCCACCCACATTGTGTCTACTACTATGTCATGGTCTATTTTGTGTGGGTTGCAATAAGTCACAACTACTGGTAGCAAACATCTGGGTGGTATATGGTGTGGTACAGTTTATCATCAACTCTTATGTGTATATATTCTACACATCTACATTTGTGTTGAATCGGGGACCTACAATATTACTTAGGGTCATGTACCACTGGCGATTCAGGATGTACTGGATGCATGCTCAAGCGCCTCCACGCATTTATATAATGCAAACCTGAAGCATAAACTGAGATCGAACGTCATTTTGAACTTTGAACCACAATTTGCAGGTACTGGTATATGCTGGTTGGCAGAACAGAGCTTGCGGTAAACACCGACCAAAATGGTAATACATCAGGTTTCCGTGGTTTTGGGGGCTTACTATGGCCGAGTGCGCCAAAAGCTGAGACATTGAACACCGCCTTTCACAACAGGCTGTTTTGCATGGACCTGTGGGTTTCTGAAAATTGGTACAGCCCTTTTCACCATTGCTTTTAACTTATTGAAAATGATGACATTGGTTTCCCCTTATCAAGATGTTTGAATCTTGATTGGATGACAGAAACTTGGATTTACTATGATTACTGTAGTTTTATGAATCTTGATTTGAGCAATCTTTTGAAAGACTACCATGAAAATTGTTTGACCCCTCGTGCCCTCAGTGATTCGCGCTGGAACCTTAGGCTATTGGTGGAAGTTGCTGGTCATGAGTTCCAAGTGGTTGCCTTTGCCCACGGATCCTCTACCAGCAGGTGCCACTTTGGAGGAATGGGTTTACCATCCCACCAACATAGACACTGAGAATCACTATGTTTTTGAGGAATGTATTCTTCCAATCCTCTATTTTGCAGGGTCTATGCTAGCTGGAAGGGCAATTCTGATATGTTTTGCTGTAAATGGGGATACAGTAACCTGACCGGCTGAAATAACTTGAAACCAGAGGAAACATGCAGGGTATCTAAAATTGGCCAGCCTTAAGTCAGCTACTACGCCTTGGGAAATTCTGGGACAGGCACAGTAGAGTACATTAGTATGAATGCAATTGAATGTATATGCTTTGGAACGCTCTTGAAGTCAAACCACTGTACTTTGGCGGCGTTTGACTAAACCATTTTGGATTGACAAACAGTACATGCATTTAAAGAGAGCATCATGTTGTTGCTGTAAATCCAGAAGGTTCGGCTGTACAGATTGGAGGCCGTTGGAAGCAATTTTACTGTGCCGCCATCAGACACCCCATTTTCTCAGGCGCCAGACCCCTCGAAGATGTGGCTTGCCTAAAGTTTCACATCCAGCAGTTCGGATTGGTCTTTTGCAAACTATAGCGACCTGTGTGTGCACAATGCTTGGAAAGGCCTTTTCCAGATTATGTCACTATGTCCTTGATTTGTTCTGTTGTTACTTGTCACTTCATGAAGTGACTTAAAACATGCCATCCGCAGATGAATTCCGCGGTGGCCTGCCACAGGTGCCGGTTCTCGTTGGAGATTCAACCAACTTTCCGCAAAAGAGTGACTGCATAAATACTAGATGGGTTTGAACTGCCCTGTTCACATGTATTGATTGTTGGTGCTTACTAAAATCAATAAGGAAGGCCTTATTGCTGGTGTGTCCCGTTTGGGGGTGGGCTGAGACATGAAGAGGTCCCCATTGCTGTGGTGATGGGATACATGGCAGACTGAGGTACTGCTACTGCCGGAAGATGCGGTTCTTTCCTCCGAGCCGCGTCCTTAGCCGTTGCAGCGGCCGGAACTGCTACAGATGTCTCCAAGTTGGGCCTGTTGATCCAACGTCCAAAGCTCTGATGATTTCCTAGCTTTAGGATTTTCATAATTACACTGATAGTCGTAGCGTGTCCTATTATAAAGATTTATAAAGTTCAATGGTAATAACCCCCCTTGCTTCGTTTGGAGGCCAATTAGATTCAATAGAGGTCAAGCACTGCTCTGCAAAGTAGCAGTATGTGCCCCGAACAAACTGCTATTTCCCTCAACTTTAGATCTGACATGCCAAAGGCAGTTTAAAGGTATTTATAATTTGTTACCATCATGTCTATGTGAGAAGGGTTTTCAGAGACCCTTCGGCCCTTCATTGGGGTTTTAAAACCTGCTACTCAGGCACGGTCTGAAAGGTGGCGTGCCCATGCACATGGCTCCAAAGAAGGAGACACAGGACAAGTGGTCACAGAAGTTTTCACATTCTGTGGATGGTTACGAAATCCTGCTCCACCAATTGGATGGTTGAAACCCTATAACTGGTTGGTGGTTTGGAACATTTTGTTATTTTCCATAATATATGGTATGTCATCCTTCCCATTGACGTTCATATTTTTCAGAGGGGTTCAAACCACCAACCAGCTATAAGTAATGGGATAAATCGCATATCAACTGGTGATTTCGCACCGTCCGTGAAACCCCGCTCCCTAGGATCCGAGCTGCTTTGGTCATGGACGCAGGTTCGGATGAACAGAAATCCAGGAACTCAAAATATATGGTGGTTAGCTGGGGACATGATGACATGATGACATGATGACTGTTGTTTTTGGGTGATGAATTCCAGCGAAAGCCCAGAGATTTGGGTTAAAAGAACAGTAAACAACCAGAGTTTCCTGTAGACTTTCCCTTAAACCAATCCAAAGGTCCCTGACGAAACCGCTGCTCAGTTGGGAGAATTGCTGTGACCCCTACAGCTTCGGCGCTGTTGGGAATCAGGCCGCCGAAAACGTGGGGAATTTCTGCTGGCTGACGTCTTACCTGGAACATTGAAAGCAAAAAAAACATAACAAGATATGATAGGGGATTACCCACAAATCGCAATTTTACTGGGAAAAATGAGGTTCAAATCCCCTATTTTCAGACAACCCCATTAGTATCCACCATTTTACGGGCTAAACGGCTTGTTGTCAGCGTATCGCAAATTGACTCCGTAACCTCGGTATACCGAAGCATCTGAAGCATACCATGATGGCCCGAGAGTTCATTGCATATCTGCTACAGATATTGGGGCATCCAAACTTGCTCAAGCTCACGCCCAGAGATTTGCAGGTGACATGTTGGTAACACTATCATCAATCGTAAACTATGTATCTTCCGGATGGATTCAAGCTAATTACATCTAATTACATCAAACGTGGCCAGTATTCCCATCCTGCTGCTCTTCAGAGCGATCCACAGGAGTGCTGGCTGCACTTGGCTTTGGAGGAACAACGTGACGATTTGCATGAGGTACCAAGCTTAGAGAACTTATAGAGAACTTATGTGATTTTTTTGGGGGAGGTGTGTTCACTTTCCCATAGTACATCATAGTATATCATCATTTTCCCCATTATATATATATTATCAATTTTTGGAGTATACAGTATACCTTATTTCCAGAGACACCCATATCCCTCAAGAGATTTTGGTTGTTGAATTGGTCACATCCTGCGAGGTCGACATGGATGCATACTTTGTTCGCTGCTGTCATGCTGGAACCGGAGGGTGACGCCAAAAAAAAACCGGGCCACCGATTTTGTGGTGCACAGAAGGTAATGAAACGATGCCATGGCATAGCCACAAGAAGCCAAGTCATGTCGGATATATATATATATATATACATATATACACATATTTATGTGTATGTATATATATATATACACCATTGCAATAATCTATAAATATGTTAACATGATGATCTAATATGATCTAATAGTTCCCACATGTTTGACTCCTGGGGCGTCTGAAGTGGAGCCGTTGTCATGGAACGCTGATGCCGACCATTGCATGATGATCCCAAGAGCCACGTTTCAGATGGCGAAAATCACCAAGCCTTTTGGTTGTTGTTCTTGTATATATCAGTATGCAAATCAGTCCTTTAACCATAATACCACTTGATATTTGATAATACTTACAGTAATGATAATGATGATATGATATAATGAATCTAAAGATTTGTTCAGCAATTTTGCCTGATGTTCCTGCAGGCTGATGCGACTTTGCCCAAGACTTCTGCGGTGCTGTTTGATGAGTCGGGCATCACAGGTAGTAGTGATGAACTTTTGTAAGTGTATAGCAACCCACCCAAAAATATAGACCAACTGAAGTAGTGGCGCATTATGTGGAAACACATGCGTCCACCATGTTCCACCTTTTTTCGCGGTTGCTAACCATACATAGTTTGTGTTCCATGTGATGCAGTCGCTGTTTCATTTGCTTTCGTTATGCGTCGATTTACCAGCAGATTGATTGATCGACATACTCACCACATAGCAGAATATTATATCTGTAAGATAAGCAGTAGATTGCAGCAGATCTTATGTTGATGGTATTCGAACGTTGCCAAAACATTATGGTCACTGTTCCATAGTATGTACACAATGTAATATGATGTGTGTTTCAATCATCGGTTGTGCGTACTTATATATATATGTATATTATATAATATAATAATAAAAAAATAAACATAATAATATATTATAGTGTACATATGTGTATATATATATATACATATGTACTGTATGTATTACGGCCATGCAAATAACTACAATTTGTATATATATATATATACATACATAAAATCATAACATGTGTACTCTTACACAAATGGAACAACCTACAGATATGGGCTGCAGGACTGCACTGTTCGAGGTTCCATGAGCGCGGTCTTGGAAATGACTTGGCCCTGACCTTGTGCCTTCACTCACAACATACCAGGTGCTCTGGTGCTCTGGAGGAACACATTGCGGTGGAAACCAAATTATGAAACCATGATGATGGTTACAGTATTGTGATTTTGGTGATTATATATATATATATATATATTTGATGGTGGTTCATGATCATGATCCATGAGTATGATGAGCACAATCAATGCATAGTCTGTATTCTGTTTTTTTCCCGTGATTGATTGTCAAGTGTTGTCCCAGAATTTGTTTTTTCTGCAACATGTTGAGTGGCACTATATGGGAGCCCTGAGATCAAAGGATTTACCGACTTGAATGAACCATTTTGCTGTCATCTTAATAGGACCCCATCTGATTTGGCCAGATGAACCTAAATTATTCCCATCCCCCATCCGTATTACTCAACCCCAAGCAACCATTGTTTAATAGGGGATTCACACATATTGATTGTTTTGTTTTAAGCACAGTACGTGTTGATTGGGGGATTGATTCAAATTCTGCTTGATGCTTCCCCCAGCAACTGACACACGTCGACACCATTCGACACCCTTTGGACCGATGCAGGCGTCAAGCAGGGCTGCCTGATCTGCGCATGGTGGCTATGAGTCCTTTGGCGAAGTTCAGTTTCGATCCAATGTCCTTCCCGGAACATGTGAGCAGTGGCTGCTAAGCCCTGGTTGAAGGTTGATGATTTGTGAGGGGATTATACCCAACATACTGGGGGTAATAATCCAAGAACGGGGAATCCCTATGAACCAACCAATAGAATGAGAGGGAGTTTGAACACTTCTCAAATGTATATAATAACTATATATACCTTCCAGGCAACTTACGGCATCTACGGGCAATGCGCCGTTTATAGTTTACCTACCTATTTGAAATTGTGATTTTCGATAGGGTCTATATAGATACAGTATATGATATATACACGTCAATCATCATTGAAACTGTTTAATAGCACCTTTGAAGTGGTAAAACATGAACCAATCACTTGCACACTGAGGTGCAGCTAACAATTTTGAGCCCAAAAGCCGTAGATCATCTTTTCCAGGTGCGGGAGATTGATTCCTGCAAAACTTTTGTTTGGGGGGCATTGTCCAAAGAAATTCCACGTTGGTATGGTATGTGCCCTGGATATCAATAACCTGGAGGTCTTTCATATGTGCATTGTATTGCATTGTTTCAAGATGTTTCAAGTTTGTGCCATGCGAGAACAACACTAGGAAGTTACCATTTTTCACACCGGCATATCCAAAAGTCCAAACGTGAAACCAGAAGAGCCTCGAAGTGCCTACCCAATATGTTTAGTCCTCAACAAACTGGAACAAGTTTGGGTGGTTTTACCCCTTAAAATCCCAAATCCACTGGCTTGTCAAAAAAAAATCCCTTTTGAAATTGCCATGAATTGTGGCTAATACATGCTAATACATGCTAATACATGCTAATACATGCTAGTACTCAATTTTTAGACACACCCCAACAATAGTAGTGTTGATTTTTAAATTGGATATCCCGTAAAATATCCGCAGATTGAATCCCATTGATATCATTACTGGGTACATACCCCCTTGGTCCATGTCCCCCATGTGAGCTGCGACGTTAAGCGAGCGTGTGGCGCAGCGGTGCGAAGCCCTGACCGGTGATGATCATCCCATTTCGCTGCTGTTTCAATTTATCCTATAGCGAAGTGGGATGTTGTTTTACTTTTTAGCAAAATTACGTAAATGCCCATTAGTAATGACAATAGTCCTGCATCTCATAATCCTCTGACAAACAAACACAAAAAAATAACAGTGGGTAATTTATCGACCTAAGTCAGCCATGTTCCACTGCTGGTATGTTAGTTTTCCCGCAGTACATTCCCTCCTTATTATAAACCATCCCTTATTTATCACGATCAATAGGTGCTAACTCTCATCCCCAAATGGAAGGTTTCTGTAGGTTTATGGCATTGGGTTTCCTATGTTAGTGTATGTTAGTGTGGTTAAAACAATCATAAACCATCCCCCAAATCACCATCAATAGGTGGTATAAACCATTCCCACACTATTTTGCTTTTGCCCAGTTGCCCTATGTCCAGCGCACAGTCCAAAATAAGGCTGGCCGACTTGTTCGACGGCTGTGAGGTCTTGCGGTCGCAGGGCCGTGAGCACAGACCTCAGCGGTGTAGAGGCTGCCTCAGCTTTCCTTTAAAAACATGTGGGGTTTTCATAAATGTGTTCAGATACATGGAAAATCATGTGGGGGTTCCATAAATGGTGGTTTCATAAATGGAGAATCCGATCTATAAATATGATGATTTTTGGGTACCCCATGGATCGGAAAGCTCCATGTTATATTGTTCATGGGATATGAGTATAGGGATATACTGGGATTCCATAGTTGCATCGTAGATATAATAGTGAATGGGATAATGTTAACCTTTCCTGGATATAGTGGGATCATAACTAATATAATAACAATTCAATGATGAAATCATGGATAGCTAGTAGCCATTCAATGATGGGATGGTCACCAATCCATACAGAAATGAAGGGATTCCTATGAAATGGGATGGATGAAGCGCCAGGTAGTTGTGACGTTTATCGGTTTCAGCAAGAGATTCATCCACTTATCTACTGTAATGATTGAACGACGTTTATATGTATAGACTGTATAGATGATTAGATGGTTACATTACCAAGGAGTCCTCAGTCGGCTTGCAGTTTCAGAGCCCCAGGAAGCTACTGCTGTTGGCGATTCATGTCCAGAATTCGCTGAACGAAACAAAGTACCGTAGCCCCCGGTAAATAATTGCTGGGCAAAACCGTGGTGTCTTGTTTTGTTTTTCCACTTGCCAGGCGAGGGTCTCTAGACTTTATGTAAGCTTGGCCTCCTCCTTCCTTCTCTGTCTCCTCGTCTCTGCTCCTCCTTGCCAAGTCGCCAAGCTCTGATAAAATGTCAGAATGTGTCAGATAGCACGTTAGGTAGAATGTTGGATAAACTGTCAGACAGAATGTCAGGATGTTCAGATACATTTAAGATCATTGAAGAATGTGGTTCAAATGTGACATGCAAGATAACATGCCAGAATATATGTCACATAGGATGTTAGACAAACATGTTAGACAGAATGTCAGAATATATGTCGGATAAAGTGCCAGTTGGCGGGGATCACTCGAAGAAACGTGTTTGTTTTGTTTTTTTTTGTTTCGTCAAACCTATCCAATGAGATAACCTTCCACACAAATCAAATATCATTTTGATCATTGTGATGCCAATATCTATTATATATATATATAGTTATTTAATTCTGCATAATTCCATACATCTTGCCTTAGGGAATAATCCCTTACCATACCCAATATACTTTATGAAAAATAACATTGAAATACACCATGTTATCTCACTGATAAACTAGGTCCTGCACATGAAAACATACAAGGGTTTGTGCCCATTTAGAAGTTGGTAAACCCAATTGGCTGTAGATGATTACAGATGTATCAACCATAAGCAAGTCACCTAACGATTCCTTGGGGCACCACCTGCCAGGCACCACCCATCCCTTCCCGTTTCAGCCCTGAGGTTCGAGGTTGAGCTGCGCCATTCTGCCAAGAGCCGGCGTCTCCTGAGGGCCTCCAAGGGCTTCGAAAAGAAGGCGCGCTTGGCTACATTCACCAAACCCAAAGTTGGGATTTCACATGGTTTGACCAACAAGATTAGCATATTTGCAGTAACAGGACATAACAGGACTTACATAACCAACGAAGAGAGTGATTTAACCAACAACAAGTTTGACTTTACCAACGCAAATGGGGGGTTGTCGTGGTTGAACCACGAAATTGGAGGAATTGATTGTTTAGTCAGAAATCAGGATAGGAAGGAGAAGTCGTACTGACCTGTTCGAAGAAAACAACATTTTTTTCTGGGTATCAAGGAGGTGGCATCTGGTACACCATGATTTTGGGATGCCAGGTTTGCTGTGGTTTTCCAACAAAATGGTGTGTTTTTCCCCGGCTGACATTCCTATGGGGTGATTAACCCTTGACAATTGACATCTAGTGACATCTAGGTGTGCCTTGTAAAAGCCCAAAAAAGGCACATCTCTGATAGTTGGGTATATCATCCCAACATACATTGGTTTACATCTCTATTAGTCATAGAAGATCCCATTGCTCGAAGGTCAAATTGCACAGAAATCGACGTTTCATTGGCGAATTTCCTCCGGATGTCTGAATGGCAAAGCAGCAGTTCCAGGCGGAATTGGCCAAAGTGGTGGCGGAGGCGGCCTGCGAGGCTAGGATTGATAGATATTTATGATGGAGATGGAGATGATGTACCCTCTGGTAAACGCTTACATAACTATGGAAAATCACCATTTTTAATGGGAAAACTCACTATAAATCACCATTTTCCATAGCTATGTTAAATTACCAGAGGGTATCCGCAGTTGGGGATGGCTTTACGAATGTTGACATTTTTTTGTTGGAAACTGGACCGTGACCATGACCTACAGTCAAGGGTCAAAGTCGTAGCGATTCTTTGCTTTTGAGTCCATACCCTTGGGCGAAGCTTTTCAGGGGGGTCGTAGCGATTGTGGCTGTGCCTATGAGATTTGCAGTGATTTGTTGAATCGTTTTAGAGGCTTTTTGTATGTTGAGGATTTTTGAGGGAAACCTTAGGCCATGAATCGTCAATGTGAAGGCTTTGCAGTGGACCGGCGATGACGAATCAACACCAGGACTGGGTATGTTTGTTGAGACATGTGTTGGAAGATGATATTGTCTATCCAAATTAGTACGGATCCGGTGTACTACTAGTATATAGAGATGCAAGATAAAAGGCTGGAATTTGATGCAGTAACATGCAGTAAAACATGTATTGATTGATGTTTGAACTTTGAACTACTCTATTCAATTCAATGATCATCTTCAGGTGACTTTTGTAAGACATGCTGCAAGTGATTGGTCCAGATATCCTCAACTTGCAGACCTTGATCTTCCGTCAGATGGGTTTGAAAACTTTCATGGTTTGGAAAACCATGTTTCCTATACTTGATGGTCATGTATTGGGTTATATCGTGAGGGCCGGCATTTTGGAGTGCCAAACCCAGATGCACAGGCAATTGGCGACTTCTGCAAAGATTGCATCGTCTTTGGATTTCATCACCAGCCAGTTGATTCCGCTGATGCTATGGGTCAAAATTTCGATACCCAGGCAATTGGAAATAGTTTTTCAATGCACAGAATCTACGGTCCCTACGGTCCTTTTTGGTCCCCTGGAGAAGCCATTCCCATATGTCCCATGTCAAGAGGAGATGTTCTGTGTTTCCTCCCTGGTGAACCTGAGTGTGGGATCTCGGCTTCACCACTTTGATCCTGCGGTCCGCGGTCCTTGCAGACCTGAGCCACAGAAAAACGGGTCGGGATGGGACCGGTTGGATGGGTTGTAAAAGCTGGGGAGGATACGGGGATGGTCATAACCGTCATAACCCACAGGGATAGCATGGGATAGCTATATGAGATTCTCCCAGTTTTCTGGCTCGTGTGGGTTGACTTGCGACCTGAATTGGACACCTATTAAGCAACTACTTGGATCTACTTGGTATAGAATGGGATTGGAACATGGGATATTTTTCATGGCTCACCTTGGTTCGGCTGATTTCACAGGGCGGCTGTGCATCAAATGGTCTGACCCAAGTCACCATGTCTCTGAGGATCAGGCAGTGCAAGAAGCATCTGGAGGCAGCTGACATGGCTGTTGCAAGTTGAGTCGACATTCGATGACATGCCGAAAGGACCAGGGACCAGGGTCAAAGTTCAATGCCCAGCAGGGGACCGCAGATTTTGAGCATTTCTGGTGTTACAATTCTGGGGGTGCCCAATATTGCCCAATGTTTGACCCATGCCCATGTACCATACCTCCATAATACCTGTTGTGATTATAAACTATCCATCATTATCCAGCCATGGCCGGCGGACAGGCTACATGTATCATAAAGACTGAGACAAAGTGTTGCAGTACTAACAGCATCTAACCACCTAAAGAATCGCTTAATGTTTTGATCATGTTTGAAATGTCGTTATTTATTATATTTTTTAACCATCCCAACAATGTCGAGGTTACCAACAGTACACTTATATATATATCTACATATATATATACATCACATGTGTATATATATATATATATATTAATACACATATTGGCACATATATATATATATATATACATACACATACACACTTGCTACCTACATTCATGTGTCTACTTGGTATGATAATCCGGAACTGACCCATTTGGACCTTTTTCAAACGAAGTGAGACGCCATTTGCACAGGCACGCCTTCGGACAACCAAGGCCTGCCAGTCAGTATTGAAACCTATGGTGACTGTCATTGGTGATCCCCCATGACTGTATTGAAATCCTTCCTTTTACCATACTGTACACCAACATATTGTCTAAATGGACTATATTCATGTTGTTTGTCAATGTTGGTATATATATATATATATATTGTTATATTCCCATAAAGCCATCCGTTGTTGCTAAGTTGAATGGTCTGGTAAACCAACTTCAAAATTCGGGAGGGCGGCTACTTTCAACTTGGAAATTCCACTTGGTTCCATTTGGAAGATTTTTAATTGTATGGATATGGAATATGTGTATGTTTCATAATGTTTCCCAAACTTGTGCCAATGATTCTTCACTATCATTCAGGTTACCTTGTTGATTGTTGATCCATTTTGATGGTGGTTACTCAGTTGTTTTTGACCAGAGGAGTGGATTTGGTCATTGTCCTGACGGATAGGACAAAAAGAACTGCAACTGATCTTATTTGCCTGGATGAATCGTAGCCACACGCAGCTAGCTCATGGCTTTTAGGTGGCTAGACGGATTTTCCAATTGTCCCACTAAAACTGTATCCCTTACAGTCCAGTAAGCAAACGTGGTAGTGGAAAATCTCCCATTTATAGAGTCATATAGAGTCATATATAGGATTCTTCCCAGCTATATACCTCCATTTCTGGAGGATTTTCCAGGCAACCATATATGATGAAACCGGAGGGTCGTGGGGAATGAACACACAAGTTGTGTGACCTGGGAATCCCTGGAGGATGCGTAATAGCAACATATCAACCTCAGGGATTGTTGGTTTGATTCGATTTGGATGTCAGGAAACCATAGCTTTAATTGGATGTTTGGTCGGTGGACGTTCATTTTCATTTTCCATCCTTGTTATGATCCCGATGTTCAGGGTCAAACAGGGAACCAGTTGGCTGCTGGACATATAATGTATTGGTCTAGCAAGTATTGAAGAGTCCCAAGATGTCCCAGTCAGTTTTGGGTTTCCAGACTTTGACCTGCACCCTTACCCAATGTCTTTGGAAGCACGATATGTGTGCTGCGTATTCATGGCAAATATGCCCATGAAATCTGATTACGTCCCTGCCTTTCTTGCGCTTGTACTGTACATGAGGAATTTCGGGTAAAGTTTCCATGAATCTTGTTGTTGCTCTGCCATATCAATCGAGACCCCAGGCTTTTTAGTTGGTTCAGTCAAGGAAGTCCCAAGTATCCCAGGTCCGCTGGCTGGTTTTCCCCACTGACTTTCATCGTTTCCTCTGGAGTACATATTCAATCTATTGGTCAATCTCCCCTTGTGGTTCTTTGTGGGTTGCATATTGCGCCAAAAGTTTGATCGTTTTCCATATAGATACATGGCTATGCTATGACCCATATATATATATACATACAATAGATACGTTACCATATTGTTCATATTGTGCCCTATGGGAATAGATTATTGTATTGTTATTGTACTATTTACTGTTCATATATACTTAGGATTATCATCATGTCTGCAAATGCCGGGCGACAGCTCTCACTTCAAGCAAATGGGCCTCATTTCAGGTTGGTGAATTATCATACATTCATGAATTTCTTCATTTGTGCATTCATTTATTCGTACGTTGCTACATTCAAACACACTTTTCAACATACATATAACTATATATTTGATTAATTGATTCTTATATATGATTATATATGTATCGTCTGTCCCAAACAAAAATAGCACATGTTATTTTTGATGGGCTGCAGCTACCGCTTAAGCTCTCCCCTTCCCAGGCGCCCAAGACAGCTAGGGCGGCACGCGGCTTTGGTGCTGAGGCAGAGCTGGGACCTGAAAATGGTGATTTAGCCAGCAAAAAAACATGTGATTTGATGGGATTTTGATGGGAATATAGTGGGACATAAAAGTTTGTCAAAGTCTACAATGTGGTGCCCCCCAGTTATAAGTTGGTTTATAAACCCCATGAATACTATAGTTATATCTGCCATAAACCATAGTTATGGGAGTTATGTTCACCAACTTAGCTAACTATGGGGCACCACCTTGTAAGACAAGTGCCATCTATTTTGCTTTGCAACATGTCGTGGCTGTGTATTGTTGCGGCCGTAGGTCCACCTTGGAGTCAACGCTCCTTGTGGCTCTGGTGATCCCAATCTCAGTGCAGATGTCATTTGCTGTTCCAGCATTTTTACTGGTTAAATCCCCTATGTTCCAGTGGTTTTTATGGTTAAATCATGTTAAATCCCAATTTTCCAACACGTTTATGTAATGGTTAAATCCCAATGTTCTACCATTGGTTGCTGGTTGTGATTTAAAAACCATCTCTGGGATGATGGTCCGACCTGGTCGCGAGGCAGCATCGACAGTGCAGCCGGCACCCCAGTGGCAGCTACTTGGAACCACCGGCCACAAGCTGCCTCTCAAAATGATGTATAACCCACCCCTTAAATATTCTAAGAGGAAAATGATGATACTGCAGATATTTGGGGTAAACCCTACTTTTCACATACACCCACATGTTTGCCCAGTTAAAAGCCTCCGCTGCGCATCGCTCCAGGCGTGCTCCGGTGGATGTGTACCCCTTACATGGCGCCTTAGATGCTGAGGCGGGAGCTTGGGCCCCAAATGATAGCTAAGTTGGTGAAACATAACTCCAAAAACTATGATACTTCTATAGCTACCTATGATATAGTATTTATGGGGTTTAGAAACCAACAAACATAACTGGTGGGCCCCACGTTGTAAGCTTGATATTCCGATGCATCCTGAGGGACAAAGGAAAATTGAATGCATGTCCCCAACTTTTTTTTGGGTATCAGACTGTCTGACTCTTTGCTGCTTTGACGCTAAATGTGCTTTTTTTTTGCAATGCATTCCAGCTTCCACCCCCAGCGACCACATGTCCAGAATATTCTAGAATTCGCGCATCATTTAGTTATATTATCCCATTGAAAATCCATGATTATCCCATGATTATCCCATGATTATCCCATGATATCCCCAGTATAGCCATTCAAAAAACCTGGATGGCCTCATCCAGGTGCAGGACAGGGCCATCCTGCCTGCGCCAGGGAGGCTGTGGGTTTTCTCGGTATCAAGTTTTTGGCATCGGGATAATGTCAACATAGATATGGCGTTGTCATGCTTTGAACATAGTGAAATATATGATATTATAATATATATATATATACATACATATATATATATATATTTATAACGTAATTAATTGAATATTATACTATTTTCCCAATAATATATATATACATATATATATATACATATATATATATGTACATATAGAGTACCCCTACTAAGTCCCTACTAGATTTAGATGGTTGTTCATTGGTTGCCCTATGATATTTTTCCATTTTTGGGCTATACCCAATGTTCAGTCAAACTTCTTTGGAAATCCATGGGTGTGACCAATTAGCTTGCTTGACCAGACATTAAACTGTTGCAGTTTATTTCCTTCTCGCATGATGCAACTCTTTCATGGCTAATTTAGCTTAGGCATACCTGAAAAGCAGGTACTTTGCGATGTAAGGCCATAATCTACCTCTCGATGATTTGATCGGGGGTGACACTCCCCTTTAGATCATATATCCAAGTATCCAGTCCTAAAAACTACGTAGAAGTATCAAGTCCTATGGAACTATGAACGTCACGTATCTATCATAATTATCATAGTTCTATTGGATATAAACCTCTTACATATGGGATGCTTTCCATATGTTTTCCAATGATTTTGGTGGATTCTCCCATGAAAAACTCCAGAAATCGGGATTCCCAGATCGCGGAGGCGTCGTGTGATCCTGGCCACCAATGTGGCGGAGGCATCCATCACGGTTCAAGGCGCGGCGCCGGAATGTGGTGATACGAATGTTGTGATGCGGTGTTATTTGTTTTGAATCTATTTATACATCATAATATATATATATATATTATCCTGTTATATATATTTATATTAGTATAATTCATATATATATGTATATATCCTATGTTATGAGTTTTACTATTATATATTATACTGTATATTATATATTATGTATTGTATATAGTCTATAGTTATGTATATATTTATAATATCCTACATTATACTATACATATATATATATTGTTATCATATAATTTATATATATATATATATCATGTGTTATGAGTTTTTTACTATTATACATTATACATAATATATATAGTCTATAGTTATATATAGATATATTCTCATATATTATTAGATGCATATATATATATATAGTGTTATAATATATTTTATATAATATGTTATGAGTCTTTACTATTATATATTTTATACTATATATAGTCTATAGATGTATATATATATTATCATATATTATTTTATTTGCATGTATATATATATATATAT
>Ga0126342_10010145_pt1 | contig 16841 bp, 16 predicted proteins | sample Cyp1metagenome_FD_92528 | JGI IMG/M metagenome (GOLD analysis project Ga0126342, IMG submission 92528) | Coral microbial communities from Lord Howe Island, Old Settlement Bay, Australia - Cyphastrea 1 metagenome | ecosystem: Host-associated > Invertebrates > Cnidaria > Coral ... | reverse complement strand
TTACATCTTGACTTGTGCTAAAGATTGGGTCACTGCTTGCTACGAGGGAATGCCCTTTCCACTGGCCTGAGAGCCGAAACCATGAGGTGGAAACAAACGGAAATGATATGAGGATGGGTCAAAATTCAAGGCCTTTGCATCCAAAGATGGTCATCATGTCTCGTATTTTTCAATATCAAGCATCCGGTTTTGGGGGTACCCAATGTTTGAACATGTTTGACCATGTTTGACCAATTTATATATATATGTATAATTCCACTATGTACCATGACGATGGAAGAACTTGAGCATGGCTACGCTCCAGTAAGCTATGAATGGGCAATTGTGCATAGCTATGTCGATACCTATTCCCAGTTCCTGAATTAGTTCATAGTCCCCTGTCTGGTATCAAGCCATTGTTCTTCATCATCAGACCATAAGTTTTTTCAATTGTCTTGATTACATAGCATATCATTCAAATATATATATATATATGTACTGTATATACTTACATCCTTACCCCAGGTTGCTGGTTAAACGGTTAAACCGTTAAATCCGCAGTTCCTTGATGGTTAAGATCCCGAATTCTCCAACTTATCCGCCAAAAAAGTGCGTCCACTGGGCATGGCTCAGAATCTGACCCAGACCATCCAGCAGCAGTGCGCCAATGCCCACGGCGGACTTGATGCGGCCTCGGTGGATCCAAGGTGAACTATGTCCCTATGTCCATTGGTCCATGGATATATAGATAATTATAGATATACACACATGTGTCTGTATATATATATATTATGTGTATATGTGTTGTGTATGTATGTGTATATATATATATACACAGTATACAGTAGATATCCACATTCATGTACAAAGAAAAGATTACTTCCAGGATCGTCCGATTTGGGGAAAGTGACTCCGCATCAGCGAGGCTGGAAACCATGCTGATGGGGCTGTTCGTTCAGCTGTGTGATTTTCCCATGGCTACAATGGATACAAACTTCCAGTGGCATATCCCGTACAGTATGCATTCTGTATGTAATACAATAGGTAGAGAGAGAGAGAGAGGACAGAGAGTATGTCTTTTCTGCTAGTAAATACATAATATATCAACGTATGGGGTTCTAATATGTTCTAATTATGATTGCTAAGCACTTCCGAGGGAACTCCTCCAGGTCAGCGTTCTCCCCGTTTTCCTGAGGCCAAATCCATCAGCACCACCTCCAGCTTCTGTGACACCCAGGTGCAAGGGATAGTCCTGCGAACCCAGCAATCGCGTAACCCTACTTGTAACTGGGATGAACTAACCCGCACATGATTCCTGGGATGAGCCATCAAGTGCCCGAGAAAGAAAAACATACAACAAGAAAAGGTGTCATTTTTTTAGGTCACCTGGTTTCTCTGGTTTCTACAGCTAAAATCACCCATCAAACAAACCTACCATTCCCCTCCAGTAGCACTGTCCCAACCCAGCTTGTACATCTCTCGGGCCAGCTGGCGGTATGCATTGACCTCAGGATGCATCTGTGCTCCAACCCGCATGCGAGTGGAAAACAGGATAGGGGAAATCATCAACAGAAATCTGGATACATACTGTATCATAAGAAAAGCCCAGGTCAATTGTTGGAGGAAGGTGCACTCACGTCTGTAGCTATCCAGCTTAGGGCTTCAGTAAGCCTCGACAATAAGCGTTGGTGGAAAACCATTTGGATATGGTTCAAAACCCTACCCTTCCACCCAAAAATGGCACTTCATAGGTTTGAATCCATCCCCGTTTCTTTCGGGTGCCCAAATGGGTACCAAAAAAGACGTCCATCTTGGAGCCCGGCCATCACCTGGGGGTTGGAGGACTTCATGCCTGAAGCAGTTGGGCAGTTCCACCAAGCTGGTCTTCCGAGCCATCGTAAGACATGAGTCAGTAATTTTGAGCCATTCACACCACGAAATATGTATTCCATATAATATATAATATAATATAATATAATATAATATATATATATAATAAATAATAATAAGAAGAATAATTAATAATATAATAATAAATAATAAATAAAAATAATAATCATAAGAAGAAGAATAAACATAAGAAGAAGAAGAATAAATAATAACAATAATAAATAATAACAATAATAAATAATAATAATAATATATATATAATTATATATATATGTATAGATATATATATATACCTGTCTTTCTATGTAACATAAGCCTTTCTAAATACGAACCATTCACATAATTCTGTTTCAAGCTCATCTGGTGATGTCTCCAGTAATCCGCAAGAAATGTCAACGGGATCCTAAGATGCCCTTAGTTTGGTTGGTGAACTTCCTTGTTCTTGGCGTTGCCACATACCCACATCCCAAGTAGAGCACTGCAACCAAAAAGAAGTATGAGTCCACCAACAAAATGGATCTATGTTCTTTATAAATGTGGAAATAGATGTTATATGATGTTATAACATATAATGATATAATGTATACAGTAGTTGGTATATCCTATGTATTTATATTATCTATGAAATATATGTAAAGATATATATATATAAGAGATATGTATATTGAAAAATCATGAAAAAAAAACCAAGGATTCTCCCTTCTCCACATCTGGAAGGTCCCCAAGTCCCTTCAATCCAGGCGGCTGAAGATAAAGTTGTGAAAGTCGTGTTTCCTGCAGACCTCCCCAAACTCGATAGCCGAGGCCACCATGCCTTCCGGCCTAGGGATCCCAGCACAGGAGATGATTCTGAAATCATGGCCAAAGTTGGTGGCCTGGGGTGATATCATTGGGTTTTTTTGGGGGGAAAGGGATGAAATGATGAAATGGGTGCGTTCTAACATGTCAAACAAAAATCCTGCACGAGCCCCATGGCCACTCTATGGATGCCAGGCACTGGGTCCCACGCGAATCGCCGTATTGAAAGAGAATTCGCTCGGACAGGGAGCCATGATTCACACCTTGGCAGTTCTCTGCGCCCACAAAACAGGGATAGCATGATATCTCATTGGTTTGAGAGAAATTGTTGAAAACCCATGGAAAAGTGTGGAGAAAACATGAGAAAAGCTTAGGAACCCCAAATAATCCTGGTGGGCAAAGGATTAAATGATTAGACTTTCCTGTCGATGTTTCCTTCAGTGCTACAAACAACACGGAACTTATTCCACTATCAACCAGCATTTCCTGCCAGCATTTCCTGGGATACCACAGTCACTCACCACATTCACTGTCACCATTTTTAGCCATCTCTCCCCGGTCTGGGACAGCCTGACCAATGCGCATTGCCTTGTTTTGCTCCTTGAGCTTCAAAACCTTGGCAACTCAGAATCCGTTTTGTGAGGTTTTGTGGAGATGCTGACTGAGCAAAGAAATATGTTGGGTTCCCAACAAAGTCCTGAGTCTTGTCTCGTTCATATACATGTACATGTATAAATATATATATATATATATGTATCACATCATGTATCATCGTTCTATAGTCTATGGATTTATAATGACTTATATTCACATGTTTTTCTTCCCCAGTTCTGCCGTAACAACGTAGCTCTATAGCTCGGTTTCTTTCAGGGCCCCACCAAGGGGGTCAACGCCTCTTCAATCGCATCCTGGGCTTCCTTGATGTCCTCCTCAGACAACTCGTCGATGGTGTCAAAGGACTTTCGGCCTGGGAGATGAGGCAGAAAACCATGGCGACATGGGAGAAACACCTGGGGAAAACCCTGGAAAAGCCTGGAAAAATACATCAAAATACCATAGTTTTAAGGTAAAGTTTTAGTAGGAAAAAAAGTGTACCCTATTCGGGGTGCCCAAGTTTCACCTATACTTATACCACTGGAACACCGATGCCTTCACTAGTGGCTTGTGATGCTAACGTCTAGCGACCATTCAAGGACTGCGAATCTGAATAATTACACGTGATTACACGTGTATATTTATCTAAATTATGTGTGTATAAATTACAGTATCTTGTATAATCATTATAATCATATATAAATAAAATGTGTGTGTGTGTGCGTCTGTGTGCGCTTCATATCACATTATGTCTAGTCTTGTTTGTTCATTATAGTAATAGTGTACCTACGTGTCGCACGTCAGAGTATAACCTGTGTACTTCACAAACCTAAAATCAGGATTAGGATTCTGAACCTTGTTCTGTGGGCTGCAAAATTTGACCCCAAAAAACAGAGAACGTAGATTTTCTATAGATTCTATAGAGTTCCGAGAATTTTGTATATCCAGAAACGCAAGATCACAAGCTTTAATGGGAAAATTCATGATCGACTGATAAACCATGTTGCGTTTTTTTCAGACAAAGCCAGTTGAGTTCCATGGCACCGATCTCGCAGCGATCTCTGATGATTTCGGGTTCCGGGCCCTCAGTGAAGTTGCCTGGATTCACTCGTACCTTGACCATAGCACGACTCGCACGACCATCAGATTGTCACAAGTGCAACAGGTTGGGATGCATTGAAATATATCATAACATATCATAACCCAAAAAGTATCCCAATTTCACTTTCCCGGGCTTTGTCTAAACATTACCCTCTGGTAATTTAACATAGCCATGGAAAATCACCATTCTCAATAGGAAAATACAGGTAATCATCCATAAATGGACCATTTTCCATGGCTATGTTAAATTACCAGAGGGTATAAACAAGCTCCGCCTTTCAAGTCCTTTCAGATCCGACACTTCAGATCGGTTTTCGATGGGGTTTTCGTGGGGCTTTTCGCCTTGTCCACAAAATCCGCGCAGACCAGGGCCACCTTTGGGGTGAAATGGATGTCAGCCACGATGGGCGTCTTGTAACCTGCCCGGCTGGATCATGGATTTTCGCTGGGAAATCCCCTCAACATATGGATCACATATACTGTATGGGAAATAGAACATATGGGGAAATATGATGAAATATGGGGAAATATGGGGAAGTGATATGAAATAGTTGGGACATTTTATCAAATGTATCGAATCTCTGCTTGTCTTTGGGCCCGATGTGGTGTCTATTATCGTGAAAATGGAATTCCTCAGACATGGTTAGCTGGAAAATTTCTCACCTATATGATTCTACCTCTTCAACATACTAGTTGGCTATCAGGTGGCACATCCCACCAAGGACAGCGAACGGCTGATCTGCATCCACAAGGCATGGCGGAGTGACCGTCTTCCAGCAGTTTCTTCTTGATGCCTTCGCATGCCTTCGCTTCTTTCCTGCCGCAGCATCGCCCAACGGTCCAACCGTTCCATCGATTCACAACCCCCAATTCGTTGACAGAGTGGGTCACTAAAATACTGATCATTGCACTCCAAAGTAGTACCTCCCAGATTGTTTGCCAATACCAAGTCAGTAAGTCTGACCTTATCACACTGGGACGCCGACATGCCCTGGACTGTAATTCGGACCTTCAGCAGGCTCGGATGTGCAACATGGGCAAATACGACTCGTAAAGTAATCAACATACCCTCTGGTAAATTAACATAGACCCTGGCAGATAGGGGTTGGAAGACTGAAGACTAGTTTCCATTAAAAATTGGTGATTTTCAGGGTCTATGTTAATTTACCAGAGGGTAATCAACACAATCAATGTAGCCGTGACATGCTGAGCTGGGAACGATGTCAATGCCCATGTCAGCGCATTTCTTGATCTCAGCCACGAAGAGTGAAAATCACATGTCATGACCATTTCATGACCGTTTCGTGGTGAATTTACAACCATTGGATGTCCATCCCTGCGGGTTCACAGCCCAGAATCTACATGACAGGGTCCAAAAAAACCAGCCACCCAGATCCTACTGCCGACCTGCTCCACGGTTCCGTCGACATCACTCGTCAGGGTGGTAGTCCTTACAGCTTCCACAGGCCATCACTGTTGCCAGCCACCGTACAAAAAGCCATGACCGGCTTGCAGAATCTTTGTCCACCAAAGCTGAAGTGAGTGACTTGGCTCAACAATGCTCCTTGCATTTTCCGTTTCAAGACATCACTGTGCAGGAACTGCACTTTGACATCAACGATTTCAGCCACAAAAAGGCCCCTTGTCCGAAAATCTCAAATCGGACACCGGTGGCTGATGGTGGCTGGGTGTCGCGCATGGTCTGTGTGGCAATGGGATGCTCAGAGCCTACCGGAACTTCTCCAACATAGACCTGAGGAAATCGATTCCCACCAGGCGCTGAAAACTCTGAATCCAGGGAAAATGAAGTGGTTGGGTGTCCAAAATTTGCTTCGAAAGATTTTGACAAAATCTGTGCATACAAAATCTGTGGCTCCTTGGTTTTGGGATGACTTGGGCCCTTGGGTCAGGGCTGTGCGTGTCTTTCGGCGTTCACATTTCTCCGCAGCTTCGCAATAGACACCTCAACACTAACACTGACTGTTTCGGTGATCACCTCACATCCATGTTCTGGGGTTCTTGTTGGATGTGCATCCCATACAATAACTGGATATCAAGCTGTATATTATATGATTATTATTATATGTATATGTTTTGTGTGTGTATCATAATGTATAGAATGTATAGAACTACAGTATATCTCACTGGGCCCCAGACCCGATGTCCAAGCGGGGTATAATCATGTTTCTGTCTAAATTTGGTTTATTCTCCTCCAAGGAACTCAGGGATCTCAACAAAAAATGCTAAGGATCCCATGTTCAAAGCTTTGATGGGCCATGGTCTGCCCTGGAGGATGACTTTCTCACCTGGCCTAGGATTGGATGACACTCTAAGAAGACTTGGATTTACTGATAGTGATCTTCCCGGTAGATTCCCCTAGATACTGAAACGGCTGATCAACAACTGGTAAAGCAACAAATCATCTTTAGCAAATCTTTGACCATTGGAACCGCAGAAGACTGCTTCGTTGCCTGAAGGCGCAGCTGGCCGGGTAGTCCTTGTTGGAACAACATGCACCTGGCGCTCTTTTGTCACGCATTGACACGGGGATACCAGGCAGCATGCGGACATGTGACACGTCTATGCATGTGTATATATATACACATACATATCTATATACGTGTGTATATGTATATAAATACACATTATATATATACATACATATACATATACATATACATATACATATATATATATATACAACCAGTATATATATATATATACCATATGTATATATATATATGTATTACATATATATATTACATATATATATATATAGTGCCAAAAGTTAATCTTCAGCTGGGTAGTCGACAATTACTGTACCCCCCGCCATTGATGTTTTTATAAAGACACATCTCCAGTTGCTTTACTGTATTTTGACGGTTAAGTCCCTAAATGTTGTTGGCCAAACCCCATTTTCTGTGGTTCAATACCCTTCATCAGCTAGTTTACTAATGGCATCCCTCACTGCCAGCAACCAGCTCCCACCTTCTTTGCACGTCGGACACCTTTCGTACGGCTTCCTTGGGGGTGGCTCAGGAGTCCATCAGGGGTATGAATGGATTCCAAAGGTGAGCGGATTCCAAGAGAAACTCCGAAATGGATGGAAATCAGATGCTTCAGCTATCTTCAGCTATCTTCAGCTTCAATCTGTCAATATTCAAACCAAACATCTGAAAAAACCTGGATCCAACAGGTCCAAACTCCCCAGCCACGTCTCCAGTTCTTTTGGGCTCCGCACCCAGCACCAACGCCAACGACCCCGCGGCCACGGCAGCTTTTGAGCCCTGCAATCTGTCCGACTCATTGGATTTAACTAACCACAATGGGGATATAATATGATATCATCGGGATTTCAGTACCAACAAATGCGAATATGATAGGGATTTCATGGGATTAGTCAAAAATATGCCCAGGTGATAGCCCCAACAGCCCGTTGGTGGGAAAGTCTGATATCAGCTAGCGGCTCGCACTCTGACTGAAGCTGTCTCGTGCTTAGCTGAGACCCCTAAGCTAACGCTGTTGGTGAAAAACTGTGTAAATCATTTCTGAAAATCTGTGTCTGCCTGTTCATCACATCACATCTCTTCTCATCTAAATTAAGTCTATCTATCTATATCAATCACTGCAATCCATCTTATCTAATGTAATCAATCTATCATTCTACTATCTTATATATATATATGATTATATATGGATTTGTTTCGAACTAGGTACCCCGTTCCATCCACTGGTTTATCATCTTTTTACATTGTTTCACATCTGTTTACCAATTGTGCAATTGCAATTTTGAGGTATGCCCCGTTTCCAGATCCCGATGTCATCCCCATCATATCTCCCCGTCCTGGCTGCGACTTGAGACCTCCGGAGTTGAGACCTGGGCGAAACGTGACGAGTTTTCCGGTGACCAATGGGTAGTCGAATGGTTAAACGGTTACTTAAATGTTTGATTAACATGATTGGCTGATGATAGTTGAAGCGTTGAATCCCGAATGTTGCTGTGAATGATGGTTGATGGTTGAATGATTGCTGCTTGATGTTAGTTCAACGGATCGGTTGGTTGCATAAAGGTCTCTGGAGTCCGCTGCAGAGATGGTGGTGTGCCAAAATTGGGTACCCCAAAGCCCAAATGGTGCCAAATCGTTCATCATAGTTCTCAGTAGTCTAAATACGCTGTGGCAATCTAACATAGCTTTCTGGGGATAAAATCTTCACATTCATTAGATGATGGTCCTATTTCACTGGCCAATTATAGACGATGTTCCCAGGGACCCATGGCCATTTATGGAGGCGTCCAAAATGAGGGTACCACTAAATCATCCATTTAAATGAATGCTTCACATTTTTCCATTGTGAACCATCCAATCTACGGGGGCACCCCCATTTATGGAAAGCCCCAACTCAGTTGGGAAACGTTCCATTGCCAAAGTTGTGTCATCTCCAAGGTACTGTTCGCGGTCTCTCCTGTTGGACCTAGGCCAGGAGGTAGGTGAAGCTTCTTCAGGTTGTGATCAATGCAAACAACAAAGGAGTACTTAAAATACTTAAATGAGAGCAAACTTACCAACGAATCACCCATTTGTGCAAATGGCCAGCTAGGTCTTTGTAGATCGCCCAAACATGTCACGAATCCCCATGTGTTTGTTGGTCAAAATCCAATGGTTGTTGGTTAAACCGTGCTTTTTTACTGGTTAAATTCCGAGTGTTGCTGGTTACAGTAGATCGCCAATTCCTTGATCCAAATCCACATCTTTGTTGCTTCAAATTTGGTGGCAGCAACTTCCAGGGCACCCCCTGGGCTTCTCACCAAGTGCGACAGAGGCCCACTATTTGCAGCGACAAAGGCCGGTGCCTGTGGTCACAAAAAATGGGATGCGGATTAGGGACGATTAGGGATCATGTCTAAACCCAGGGCCCAGGTGGTATCCCCAACAGCGAGTTGGTGGGAAAGTCGCGCTCTGACTGTAGGGACTCATTGGAGTTTATGCAAAGATTATACTGATGATAGCACGCTTGACGACAGTTGAATAATTAATGATGATGCGGAGAAGGAAAATATCGAGGATGAGAATGATCATATGTGTTTTAGATAAACTGAAGAACTTGGGAGTCATTATTGGGTTTACTACATGTTTCACCCCTAGGCTGCTAGGCAATCTCCCCAGTTTCTGCCACCTAAATATCTCACCTTTATAGATCCACATGAAGTAGTTTCAATCTGACATCAGGTCATGTGGCTATGGCGACCTTTAAATGGTGCAGCAATGGGCCCATGGGCCCATCAACTTGTCGTTTTTGGTATGTAGCCATCCATTTTTGGTGGCTGGTGTTGGGTGGTTGCAAGCCAAATTGGGAGGCTGAGGGCCCCAACAAGCGCCATGGGAATAACGTCCTGCGTGTCAAAGAACACACGGAGGTCATGATTGGGTGTAAAACTTCAATCATTTACCTCTTGCTTTTTCAATTGACCCTTCTATTCATCAACCAGTTGGACTGTCGGACATCTAAGAGTCTAAGACATTCTAAGACCACATCTGCCAACCGCCGGCTTTTCAGTGGAGTGTTTGACCTCAGGGGTAACTTGGGGTAACGGGCAAGGCCAAGCTCCTGGGAGCACTCGCAAAAAAAAATGGCACTTCTCTGAGCCCGAATGGCCACGGGGAAATGGTGCTTTCCTTGGAAGTCGCTGTTTTGAAGCTCCGTAGAGAAAGTATGGCGATCAATTGATCAATTGGAACCAGAGTGGAAATATAATATGTATCATACGCACACGTCATCTTCTTCAACAATTGCTGTATCCGCATCTCATGAATGTCATCCACTTTCCAACCTCACCCTCAATTCGCCATTTGGCCGCCTTTGGTCGACTGCCGGCCATTGAAAAGGCCGGGCTAAAGAGTTGCCAGGCGCTGTTGGCAGTGACGTTGGCAACCCATCAAAAGCAAACATCCACAGAGCCCACACAGGGCTGTGAGTCGTAGCCACCAGCTGGAGCTGAGATCACTGTTGACAGGAGATGCATTGGGCAAGGCCATCAGTTGCATTGCAGTTGCATATGGCTGGCTGATGCTAAGAAAGTCAGTGTCGATCACATTGATCTGGATATCCGGATCTGCATGGGTGGCAGCAAGCACTAGACCCTGCAAATCCTGCAAGAAACCTCTGAGGAAGTCCAGATTGGAGGCTGGCAGCTGATTGCTGTTCATGCTTTCATAGATCTTGCTTTCCTTGGCTTTGCTTAAGCTATAAAAACACAAAAAAAAAATCCTCTACTCCCCAATCACGGTGGATTAGCCGCTAAAAATCGGTAAAAGTCAGAAATTCACCGACTCATGGCAGGTTTCGGCATTGTTTGGATTCGCCTGCATCACGTAGAAGCGCCCCGTCCTCTTGGATCTCTTGGAGCTTGACAGGTCCTCCAACAGCCACCGCGCGCTTTGGGCCAAATCTCCACTGGCCATCACTGGGGACCAGTTTTCATCTAGGACCGGCTGACTGGGAATGACGTGGGAACCAGGCTCCGCGCCCTTGACGAAAACCTGCAAAGTTCAGGGGTTGAAAGAGGGACTTGAAGGGCAACAAACATCAACCATCTCATGTCAAACCTTGGAATATTTTTGACACAATTCGTTGATTCAAAAAACACTGGAAAAAGGGATGGTACTAAAAAAATGGAAACCCTGTTTGTAAGGAAAAAAATGGATCAGCTGCTAGTTTTCCCTCGGTCCTCCGCCACACAACCCAGAAGTCAACCGAGGGACCGCCAGGCGCCGGCCAGCAGCCACCAAGTCACCCAGGCTCTGCGTCAAAAGCTGCTGGTGACTGATGAGATTTTCTGCACCTGGTGTTTCCCATGGGCGGTTAACCGGTTAACCAAGCAAAGTTATACCATTTTGACGACAAAGAACTGAAATTACATGGTGGGTCCATATTAGCGGATGATTCCCCAATCCTAAGATGGGAGTTGTCCATTGCCATGTTTGATTACATGTGGTTCAAAAACCTTCAAAACTTTGGTTTTATTATCGGAATTATATACCTTATCTCCAAACAGCATGAAAGAAGGGACCCTCCCCAATCACAGCTTCTTCTAACAGCTTTAATTTGGGGGAAAAAAAGAAACCCCAAGACATTGGGGTGGAAAACATTGGGAACCGACATCTAAAACCTGCAAAACCTACTGGGTACTCTGGGTATGTATCAAAACCATTCAAAACCCGGGTACTCTTTTTGTTCACCCAAAAATGCCAAAACTGCATGTTCATCCCCTCGGATATGTTACCGGTATTGACACATCCCCATATCGTTTAAGTTTCAAGCCTTGAGATGTTCAACCCCGCCTATGGCCATCTCCAGTGCCACTGACAATGCAGCGATATCGGCTTTGTCGAAGGACTTGGAATCGCTGTTGTGCAGGTTGTTGAAGCCTAAGATCACCTGTGACATCGGCGCTGTACAAATGGGTGCAGTTCACCTCACCCAGGTAGGAGGCTTACTGAATGTGGTCCAACATTGGTGGTTGAGACCCATCCCCAAAATATAAAAGGCAACTGGAATGGTTTCCAAGGTATAGCATATTGGATGATTTGGATGATTTGGATGATCTGGATGGGAGAGAATGAAACTGCCAAGCATTTTTGTGCCTCATTTGGCAAAAAAACATGTCCAAACTGTTTCATGAGCAAAGTACCCTCTGGTAATTTAACATAGCTATGGAAAATCGCCATTTTTAGTGGGAAAATCCACTATAAATGGCCATTTTCAATAGCTATGTTAGTTTGCCAGAGGGTACATCAGATAGAACTGTGGCTTCCAAACTGTGTCGGAGCTCCAAGGCACAATCTCCTTGGAATACTCATGCAGAAACTCTCGCAGATCCTGTATGGTAGATGCTACCTGACAACCAAACAAGATTCACTCAGCTGGTCAACATAGCTATGGAAAGCCACCACTTCTATAGGTAAATCATGGTAAATCATCTACAAAGGTGACCAAGTGCCATTTTTCATAGCTAATTACGTTGGATTAGTGGTCTACCCACCCTTTTGAAGGCAAACTCTGCCGTGCATGAAAAACTGGGAATGAAACAGCAACCAGCACAGTCCTTGGTAGTCCCACATGTTTGATGCTCGTGCCACTGTTTCAATCTAAAGATTGCTAAATCAAAAAATGGCTCCAACCACAAATGGTGAGCAATACGAAAAAGAGACGAAACTAACTGGCTGACACTGAGTAGACTGGCAATGCCCCACAAAGATGAACTTGTTCCTAGGGGAATAACCAAGCGAGGAGGTTGCAGCATTTTTGAAGCGCACATCTATACGAGTGATCCACCGCAAACCACACCAGCTGAAACTTGCGGAAACCCTCCAGTTTCACCCTTGTCCAAGTACAAAATCATCGAATTGGTGGAGCTTCTATTTATAGTCCATTGATCATGTTGTTAATGTCAACTAAGCAATGGATACTTCTGTTTTTGCTCAAATATACCCTCCAACTGAAGATGGGCGATTCCAGGGGTCCATTCTGGATGTTGATTCCCAACTGGCGAATGACAAAGACACTGTCAGTTTCTCATACTGTGGCTTTGGTACCTGAGAGTTGTTTATCCCTAATTCCAATGGATTATCATCATGTTCGCTGGATGTCCCGCAGAAAAACAGTCATTTGGAGGGTATACCGGTATACCCTAAGTTCAAAGACAATCAAGTTGGATATAGTTGGTTGTATGATGTCGTATACCCCATCAAGATCCCTTTAAATGCCAATGTAAATTTCAATCACAACCGAATGGATAATCCCCATTATATCCCAATATTCCCCGCTCAATCCCTATTTTTCATGTTAAAACCAGTTGAAAAGTCATATTGTTGCTTACATATCCCATCATATCCCCAGTCTATTCACAATATTTCCCAATTATAGATTATCTTCCCATGAAATATACATGATAAACCCACATCAACCCCCATGTGTTGATGCTGTTTTTGTTGGCTCGGCACCGTTTCGCGCGTGGTGTATCCCCGGTGTTGGAATCGCACAGTCGCGAGATCCATCGTTGGCGCACCTGGGGGGTGGATATGCTGATATGCCATATTTAGATATATTTAGACCTTTCAATTCATGGGGATAAGACCTTCAATGGATTGGTTTAGGTAAGTGAAAATATGAAATGGAAACCATGGATTTTACCCCCAGGTTTCCTGTAGATTGTCCCAATTTGGGGATGGATTGAAACCTATGGTTTCCATAAAATTGGGTGGGATGAACATCTAAAGTAAACCAGCTATTTTGGGGTGAACAGCAGGGTATCAAAAAAAAATGACCCATACCCACATATATAATGTAGTAAACCCAAATCATTGATCATGGCCTATTTACCCAAGTTTATCATTTGGATCCATTTCTGGGATATTCAAAGCCACATGAAAAGGAGGTGATCTCTTATTGGGTTTACCACATTACCTTGCTCAAAATGGGCTACCAATGACCCAGAAATGTTTTCACTGGTTGGTATCGTCATATATTTGAGCAATCTCCTCATTGTTACAGTCATGCAGCTATGCTGGATGTGAAAACCATTGTCCAAATTGAGTGGTCCAAGAGGCAGGAGAATCCCCCAGTTTCGTGCTCTCCAGGGAGACGGAGAAAAACCACTTATGGAAGTAGGGACGTGCCAACATGTTGTTACTAGGTCCTAGGTGTTACTGATTTGGTGGTCTCACGCCCAAAAAAGCGAGACAACTTAGGATTATTCAGGAATGGAAAAACCTGGAAAAAACATGACAAATCCCAGGCAGGTTCTCCTATTAGTGACTTAGTGGTTTCACAGCTTTTTCCGTTCACACGTCGGAAAGTCGTGAGTCGTCACGTTTTCGGTAACCGTGCCTGGTGCTCCGAAATTGCAGAGCTTCAAGTGCAAAAATCGAACGCCGTCCTCCCGCAGCTGCGCCCGAATGGGATGAAAGTGATTCACATTCCACGGGATCATTCTTGAGACAGCGCGCCTTTCTGGATCGTTGGAGACGGGATCTGATGAAAATTCTTGAAATAGGTTTTTCATGGAAAATTGGGTACCCCCAAAGTTGATGGGTTATCAGATCTTTCTTCATTGTCATTTTCCCATGTTTTCCCTACTAAAATTGTAATTTGGAGGCGTACCCCATGTTCAGACACACCAAATCAAAGTCAGACTCTCCATGGAAGACTCGACTTTGGACTTGATCAGTTTTTTCTCGACCAAGATTCGTTGATCAAATTCGCTCCGGCTGAAGACTGATCTCCCAGATGTCTGCAGCATCCGAGAACTTTCACTTGCCAAATATTCATCGTATCTGTAGTCGCTCTGGCACAGCCTGGTTGACCGAGTCAAGCGATGGGCGGCCCATGATGGCCCGTTAGGTCCTAGTCCTGATGGCTTCCCATGGGACCTATTTTCACCACCAAATGTTGTGGGAGATTCCAGAAAACACAGCTATATAATGCGATATAATGCTATCTATCTGTCTGTCTGTCTATCTATCTATCTACCTATCTACCTATCCTAACTATCTATCCTAACTATCTATCCTAACTATCTATCCTAACTATCTATCCTGACTATCAAATCTATCTACCTATCTACCTATCTACCTATCCTAACTATCTATCCTAACTATCTATCCTAACTATCTATCCTAACTATCTAATCTATCTAATCTATCCAATATATCGAATCTATCTAATCTATCTAATCTAATCTAATCTAATCTAATCTAATCGATATATCTATCTATCTTACTTATCTATCTTATCTATATTGTCTATCTTATCTATCTTATCTATCTTGTCTATCTATATAATCTAATCTAATTTATCTAATCTAATCTAATCTAATCTAATCTAATCTATCTATCTAGCTTACTTATCTATCTTATCTATCTTGTCTGTCTTATCTATCTTATATATCTTATCTATCTTGTCTATCTATATAATCTAATCTAATCTCATCTAATCTAATCTCATCTAATCTATCTATCTATCTTACTTATCTATCTTTCTAATCTATCTAATCTAATCCAATCTAATCTATTCTATCTTATCTATCTATCTATCCATCCATCCATTTTATCGTATCTTATCGTATCTTATCTCATCTTAGTGCATCTTATCTATCCATCCATCCATCCATCCATCCATCCATCTATCTATCTATCTATACATTCAAAAAACATCAAGAAGACATTCACAAACTTTCCGTCAGATGACAGGTCTGCATGCAACCCACCCTGGTAGTTGCCACTGTTGTGTGATCCTGGCAGGGGCAACTGTAGCAAGGTCTTGTGCTGCAGCTGCTGAAAGTTTCGTTCCATCCAATCCGCTGGGGTGCCACGCGCTGCGCATACCACTATCGCCAGAGTCACCCACATGGCGAATGGCATCGGTTGGAGTATGTGTATATATATATATATACACGTATATATACATACATATATATATATGCATCATTATTTATATTACAATCTATATATACTTGTGTGTGTACCTACAGTATTTCAGGTAATCCAAGTTTCTAGGTGTCGCTTTGATGTGCTCTGTTGCAACACACTTCAAAGCACTGGCCCTGTTTCAGTCTCACAATGGCGAAGTTGGATCTGCGGAGAGTCTAATCGGGCACCAAATCCGTGCTACCATCTGATCATGACGGGGTTTCAGTGTCTTTGTCTAAAAAAATAATAAGTGGGATACATTTTCTCACATCCATCTATGTCCTAAAATGATCTAAAATTAGCCTTTTGGCAGTCAAACCCAGGTTTACCATGGTTTTTCCAGGTTGGTGCGTGTTGCGTGTTCAATTCTAAATGTATAATACCACCGTTTCTACGTTTTTCTAGAGGTGTACTACCCTTCTGTCTTCTCTTAGGCACCATTTTGTACCAAATCTCGCCCCAGTGCTGTAGTTAGTAAGGATTAGCTTCAACATCTTTGAAATACTGTTCTATCTATTTGGAGGCTCCTATATATATATATATCTCTCTCTCTGTATGTATACACATACATATATGCATGTATGTGTCTAGTCTACACTGTGACTTTCAAGGTATTCATTGTAAAACAGCATGTCTACCACCATATGTTAGCGGTGGCGTGTTTCACCAGTGGTTGTGGGTACCTGGAGGCTCAGGGTAAGCCAAAGTTTGCAGCACACAGCGCAGGATTGTGATGCAATCAGCAAGAGCAGGAAGGAGTTGAGTCAAAGAATACAATATTATATTGTATTACATTATATGTATATTATATTGCATTACATGATGTGTATACTATATATATATATTCATTCATTATATTATATATATATATACGTATATTAATATAATTGTGGATGATCAAGTCGTCCTACACTTGAAATCGAGAAGTGTAACAAGTTTTCTTTTGGAGAAGAATAGCATGGCCCCTGCGCATTCACTTGTAGCAGCATGGCCTTTCCTGCCAAGGATGAC
>Ga0126342_10010144_pt1 | contig 16845 bp, 17 predicted proteins | sample Cyp1metagenome_FD_92528 | JGI IMG/M metagenome (GOLD analysis project Ga0126342, IMG submission 92528) | Coral microbial communities from Lord Howe Island, Old Settlement Bay, Australia - Cyphastrea 1 metagenome | ecosystem: Host-associated > Invertebrates > Cnidaria > Coral ... | reverse complement strand
TCAACCACCTTTCAATCCATCAGTGGGTTCGCTCTGCCATTTTTGCGCCACAGCAACTCACCTCTCCTATAGGTTTCCTATTTTTGAAACTTCCGCCACCGCCTTGTGCGGTACTACTGGTATATAAGAGATAGAGAACTCAGCAGTCTCCCCCGCAAAGAAAATACGTTTTCTTGCTAAGTATCTAGTGATGGTTATGTAACCAATTGTTTTCAAACTCTCATTTTGACGGTATTCATATGGTCCAATGAAGTTCCTTGTTTTTAGATGCTTTTAGCAGTCAACCAATTCGGATTTTGGATTAACTAGGAGTCAAGTTGGCCCCTAACATTGAAGAAATCCAGCCCAGCAACTGCCGTTTTCGCTGATGGTTCTACCTGGATGTGGAGTGATCTACCCACAAGGTTGTGCCCCCCCAGTTATGTTTGTTGGTTTATAAACCATAGTTATTGGAGTTATAAACCAAGGTAGCTAACTATGGGGCACCACCTTGCAGCAGTTTTGTGGTTTCAAAGAATTGTTTCCAAGAAGGTGACAGTCATTCAATCCCCATCACTGGTGATTGAAACCGCCAGGCAACATGACCGGCTTCCCTTACATTCCCATAGGTTCTTTAAAGCGCCACTGAGATACCATGGTTTTTGCCGAGAATATCAGTAGCGAAAAACGGCACCAAAAAAACGCAACGACCTTGCCATTTTCTCAACGTCTACGACCATAAAAAAGGATAAAAAATCAAGTTTCGCGAAATTCATTCGAAAAAATAAGCCCACAGAGGTCACAAAGTGCTCGAATCGGTTTTTACTTTTCTATGTGTCTGGGGGATGGTACCCTCTGGTAAACTAACATAGCTATTGAAAATGGTGATTTATAGTGAGTTTTCCCATTAAAAATTGTGATTTTCCATAGTTATGTTAGTTTACCAGAGGGTATATGTTGTTACCTAATGATAACTACCATATTCCTTGGACCAGAATTATTGTAAGCATCAGATGGATATATGAATGGGTAGCTATTGATGATGAAAACTTATCGCTTCAGCATGTGGCCATAAAACTATCCTGAATGTGGATAACGGTTAACGGGTACTTGTTCATGGATTCACTACTGGATAACTACTCTTGATGGCTGCCCTTCTGCAATCAAACACGCGTGGTTGCTGGAAAATTTTGATTTAGTTCGATGCGTTTCCCATTAATAATTTCCATTCAGTTCGGGCATTTCCCAACCAACCATATTTGATTGCCGAAGGGTACCCTGGGATAAACTAACATAACCTACCAGTTGACATAGTTAACATAGATGTGGAAAATCCACCATTTGTAGCTCATTTTCCTACAACGACCAACATCTCAGGTCTTGACCAACTTGGCAGTGAGACATCGCTGGGGGTCTCAGACGGACACGCTCCCAGCGTGTTGCGCGGAAGTTTTGAGGAAGTCTAGCGGGGAAATCACCCAAAAATGGAGGTTATAGCTGGGATATTCTCAAAAATTGGAGCTTTATGGCTGGGAACATCATCGAACCCACTGTTTTTACCAGGCAACATACGGATTGAAGCATCAAGAAATGCGAGATCTCTGGTGAACAAGGCGGTGAACTTGTTTTCCCAACCAGTGAAAACTGATGTGTTTCACTTGGTTGAATTGGTACATGGTAGATATAAACTGGAGGCGCCCACAACTCTACCCTTGATATGGCGTGATTTTTCCGCATGTCTACGATGAATAGTGGGTTCCCCAATGCCGGCCAGCTGGTAATTATTAGTCTCGTACAACCTTTTTCATCGACTGGATGTTTATGTGCAATGTACTGGAATGGATGGGTGAGCACGGGTCAAAGCCAAGTGCCCTGAAAATGAATTGTGTCGTAACGTCCAAATAGTACGAACAAATTGAGCAAAATCAATGACATGGGACTAATTGTGCCCAAATCAATAAAGATCTTCTGTCCAATAGTGGGTTATGATAATCCCCAGTCGTTTTTATCATTGCTCAAATGAGAAAAAAGGGCATTCTGTGGTGGTTGAGCTGCTTGAAGCGCACTTGGTCTGTTGTTTCCCGCTTAGGTGGTTTACATTCCTCTTGGCTTCAGGAATCTCAGGGGTTGGCTAATCTCCCATTGTGGGGTTCACTGGGATCCCAATGCCCGAAGGTGTGAGAGTGGCGCATGCTTTGCTGCCTCTGAAGTGCTGCTACTCACCGTAACCCCGGCAAATCGAGAGGGATAGCGGGCGGGTGGTTTAGGGATTCGATTTTCCCAATCAAGGGACCGGTGGTGTAAAGACCATGGGTTTGCAGGATTTTTCCGTAGAGTACTTCCCGTTCTCTTCATATTAGAAGAAAACATCTGGGTCCTAAAATGAATAGATCCAACCAATGCTGAACCAGGGCTTCCATGATGGTGTTTAATTTGATGTGGGAGGGGATCACAATTGACTTCAAATCCCTTTTTTTGCCGGAAATCCAAGACCAATGATGGCAGATGCGGTACCACTTCCTGAAGAAACTTCCAAAGATTTTCATGAAGTTGTGCAAAAGTTCCAGGACCTGTGAGAAGAACACCATTTGGAATTATCAAAGCCAGCTGTTTTTTGGATTCTCACCAGCAGTGCCACAAAATCCGAATTAGTAGAGTTGGGGGCTAGAGTATCTACTTATTTGGTTGGTGGTTTGGAACATTTCTATTTTTCCATATATTGGGAAGAATAATCCCAACTGACGAACTCATATTTTTCAGAGGGGTAGGTCAACCACCAACCAGTTATGGATTTGTTCAACCGCCAATGAAATCCGTGAAACCCATAGAACCCAAGCGACGCCTGTGGCAGGTCCAATCAGGGATTCCTCATTTCTGCCTCAGAGGATAAGGATGCCAAGACCTCAAATGACGAAAGATCATCGATCATGGTTTCTCTTGGGGAAAGGTGCAAAAGTTGCCAAAAAAACAGATGACCAGAGGGAATTCATCAGCATAGTTTTTGGAACCGCTATAGGACGATAGGAGAAACAATCAATGTCAATGCGCCTTTGATGCTGCGGCTGGAGACATAGTCATGGCTTCGGTGGGCAAACAGAGCTTGAATGTGTGTCTCTCATGAGCCAGCTGTACCATGAAACAACAGCTTCTTGCTTAGCCACTATGCTGTCAAGTGGTACACCCAATAACAGTTGGGGCATGGTTTTTACCATCCACTTCTGGCAAATTCTGGGATTGCTCATTCTTCATGTCACCACAGTATAATGCGCTCAGTATGCGTCTTTATCAAGTCACGAATGCAGGTCTATATCTTTTCGCTCGCGAAGGGAGCCAACTACAAGATGAGTTGGCTGAAACATCACCAGGCGCTTGCGACGGAGGGCTATATATTTATTGGGAATGTCATCATCCCAACTGACTTTCACTCCATCATTTTTCAGAGGGGTAGGTCAACCACCAACCAGAAAACGCTGGTGAGTCACATGATGGCCGTATGAGAACAGCTATTTTCAGGTCAGTGAATGGAAAAAAAACGGCCAGATCTGATGATCAACCAACATTCGAGGTGAAGGTGTCTAGCTAAGTTCTTTTTTCACCAGGTTAACTATGGTTTATGTGGGCCTGCCTGCAAGATGGAATATACCACCCAAATGGTCACCTAAGTAGGGAAAATGATGAGCTATCACTTTGAAGGTACCATATTTTTAGATAAACCCATTTTTTCTTATATTTTTCAGTTTCCTAGGTCATAGGGCCTTAGCGCTGCCCCCAGTTCTCATGCATTCTAGATTGAGATTTTCCATGAGATAAACCATCCAGCGAGCTTGGGGTACCCCCAGTGGAAACTGTCCACCATCGCATCAGGTGCCGGTAGTGGCAGTGGCGACCAACCACCAGGAGCGAACTGTTTCCTAAGTCATGGAGGGTAGCCCCAAATTACCCTCTGGTTAAATATGATGGTGAATGGTTAATAATGGTTTTATAATGATGGTTAATGATGGTTAAACAAAATGATGGTTAATGATGGTTATATTGGGATATCCTCTGGTAAATTGTTACAGTTTGCTATTGAAAATGGCCATAGAAATAGTTGAATTACCCAGCTATAAAATGGCAATTCCATCCATAGTTTTTTGTGAACGTTTACCAGAGGGTATCCAGACGACTGAGTATTGAAACAGACTGGGTAACTTGGGGATCCCTCATTTTCGAAACCTCCAATCTTGCTAGCCGAAAAGGGATTGACACTTTTATGGTAAGGGTTGGAATGATCCTGTTTCATTTCATAGCAGTCAACCAGTGGGGCTGACGGAGTGGTTTTCCTTGGATTATTGCAAGGACGCGAAAACATCAATGTTTTGACATCAGTCTGGGTAAATTATAACGACCTCACTGCGACCTCACTGGAAATCATGGTCAGTAAGGGAAACCATCCCCAAATGGCCTTAATTCGGGACCGCAAGAAGTTGGTGGCCTTAATTCAGGTTGGTGAAATATTATAATTTACCCAGATCAATGAATCAATCAATCAAGTTCAAAATGCAGCTCACATTCTCACATTTGCTCATTGGAATATTCGGGATCCTATCGGAACACATGTGGGTACATATGGATATTCATGACCACGCGAGACTGTTCAAAAGGTGTCGAGTATCAACACCAAGATTGTCCATACCAGTTATTGTCCAGTTTTTTTGGGATTCCCGAAATCCAATGCCCAAAATGCCAACGCCTAATCATGTTCTGACACATGTCACAAACATATATATTCCTTAATAGGTATATGCGGCATACTCCATGAGGAACCATTTTTAAGATAGGTGTTTCCTTATTGAGAGAGGGAGAGAGATGTTCCCTGACGATGAAACAACTCTCCATTGATAAACCAAGTTTATCAGTTCAGGAAATGTTGCACCCCTAATATACAATAATATATATATATATCAAAAATTCTCCATCACAGAAAACTGCTTGAAAACGAACCCATCAAAGATCATTGAAAATCGAAATCCAAGTCAAATATAACAACAGAAAGACCTAAATTCATGTCAAAGATTGCTTTGAAAATCCCATGAAACCCCCCCAAAAAAAAAAAACATGAAAATCCTCATGGAAAACTCGAAATCCGAAAACAGGACACTCTCTTGGCCAGCGCCGATTCCCTGGGTCGCGTGGTGCTATGGAGAAGGCACAGTGTTATACATAAACAAGGTGGTGCCCCAGTTCGGAATTGCTCAGTTGGTGAACATAATTCCAATAACGGCTTATGGTAGATATATCTATACTTTTCTATCCTTACGTTTTTTGTAAACCAACTTATAACTGGGGGGCACAATGTTGCAAATATGGGGGTTTCCCAAAATGGAGATAGCCCCAAATCAACCATTTTAGATTAGGATTTTCCATGAAATAAACCATCCAGCTATTGTGGTACCCCCATTTTTTGGAAACCTCCATACATACATATGTATACCACCTGGACGCCCCCCCGGCAATATCAATATATATATATATATATACATATTTACATATACACATTTATAGTGTGTATATATATATAGTATATATTATACATTGTACATTATGTATTGTATATTTACATACTATATGAGATATACATAGTTTTATTAAAAATAACATGTATATATATATATATATACATTATGTGCGTGTATGTGTGGGGTGAGGTGCATGGCCATACAGATGCATCTGTATGCATGTATACAAATGCGGACAAGTGCGACTTCAGTAACACAGCTTGGCGAAAAATGCATGGGTTTAGCAGCCTAGAATGTTGATTCGACAAGCGAGAAATGAGAACGCTTGTTATTTTCGTATCCTCAATTTGGATTTTACGTCCAAAAGATGGGAGAACCCAACGAGAAATTAAAAAATTGATGGGGAAACTCAAGGAAAGCTACAATTTTGTTCATGTCCATGTTCGGTTTGATTTTTCAACCATGGCCTTATGGATAGAGGCTCCCTGAAAACACAAAACAGTTCGTGCTGATAAAAAGACCCTGTTGAGCAGTGTGCCGGTCAGACTTGGCGGATGCCGCGATGCCTATGAAATTGAAGCTCCACTGGAGCAGAGCTATACCCGGCCTGGTCATTTTTAATGGGAAAATCAACTACAAATGGTGATTTAATGGTACGTAATGGGATTTAACCTCTGGTTCTATAATGGTTAATGATGATGATGAATGGTTGATAATGGTTAAACATAATGATGGTTAATGATGGTTATATTGGGATACCCTCTGGTAATGACTAACAGTTTGCGACATTGAAAATGGCCCAGTCGAAATAGTTGATTTACCCAGCTATAAAATGGTGATGTTTAGTGGATTTACCTATTGAAAATAGTGATTTATAGTTGATTTACCCAGCTATAAAATGGTGATTTTCCATAGTTGTTTGTTAACGTTTACCAGAGGGTACCAAGATCTGGTGCAGGATGGATTTCTCCCATCTCCCCGACTGATTGCGCAGCTAGCTCAGAGTCAGCGCAAGTGCGTTGTGTGCGTTTTGTGTGTTGCTGAAAGCATCCCTGGTTGGTAGTTTCAAACATGTCTTATTTTCCATAATATATGGGATAATCCTTCCCATTGACACATTGACTAATATTTTTCAAGATGGTTACCCTCTGGTAATTTAACATAGCTATGGAAAATCACAATTTTTAATGGGAAAATCCACTATTAATGGTCATTTTGAATAGCTATGTAACAACCAGAGGGTAAAACCACCAACCAGATCCAATGGTTGCATTTGCTTGCCAGCTTTTTCAGGGAGCCACTCAGAGGTGACTTCGTGTTCGCCACGCCGCCAAACTGAGCTCGCAAAATATGGTTCAAGCAGAACATGGCAGATGCGAAATACGATGAAAATAGATAGCTAAGTTGGTTTATAACTCCAATAACTATGGTTTATGGTACTTATAACTATAGTTATTGGGGCTTATAAACCAACTTATAACTAGGGGGCCCCACTTTGGAGTGATCTAGAACCTTTTCTTGTCCTGTCTTTTTTTGTGAAATTCTTGGGTTATGATTTGAACATGGCCCATTTATAGTTGATTTACCCATTGAAAAATGGTGATTTTCCCATTAGAAATGGTGATTTTCCCATTAAAAATGGTGATTTACCCAACGTCGTGACGCCATTAGTCCGAGTCTGTCCGGGACTCGAGTGACCCGCCAAAAAGCGATGTTCGCCACCAATGGCTTCATCAAGGTGGGTCTTGGGTTGGTTGGGCTTCGTCCTCCTCATCACCATTATCATCATCACTAACCATTCTCATCATGATGATACTAAGTATAAAAGTAATAATATGTAATAATACTGATAACTGATACAGGAATCAGCATTTATAGTCATTTAAAAAGTGATAAGCATAATAGTGATAATAAGCATCATCATCATCATCAACATCATCATCATCATCACCATCATCATCATCGTCATCGTCATCATCATCATCATCGTCATCGTCATAATCATCATCATCATCATCATCGTCCTCGTCCTCGTCCTCGTCGTCCTCGTCCTCGTCGTCCTCGTCCTCGTCGTCCTCGTCGTCGTCGTCCACGTCGTCGTCGTCCCCGTCGTCGTCGTCCCCGTCGTCGTCGTCCACGTCGTCGTCCACGTCGTCGTCCACGTCGTCGTCCACGTCGTCGTCCACGTCGTCGTCCACGTCGTCGTCAACGTCGTCGTCAACGTCGTCGTCAACGTCGTCGTCAACGTCGTCGTCAACGTCGTCGTCAACGTCGTCGTCAACGTCGTCGTCAACGTCGTCGTCGTCGTCGTCGTCCTTATCATCCACATCTTCGCGCAAGGTTTTAAAAAGGGGAAGGAGAAAAAAATGCCCGGCAGGAAACTCTTCCACAATTAGTGGCCAGCCACGTTGTATGACCTCTACCACGGATGAAAACCACTGGTTCTTGTCGAATGTTGAACAAGTCTCATGACTTAGACAAGCTACAAAAAGACTTTGAATTCCGCTTGAATCCCTCACTTTGGTTGGTTCGAACTTAATTTTGCTTTGAATGGTACATCATGAGGATTGTGATCATCATCAGTATACGCAACAACCGTTATCATCATTTAACCATCACCACCACTTCACATCATCGGTTCATTGAAATTCCGCCACCAAAGAGATTCATGAATTATTCTAGAGTGATGATGTTGGCTAATCCAACCATAGGACGATATCCATTGAGATTTGACAATTACAAGGCCTACCCTCCGGCAATCAAACAGGGGTTGCTGGAAAATCCCTCACTTACAGATGATATTCGCACTAAAACCTCAGTTCAGTGATGCTGCATATGCTGTTGCAACAGCATCTTATCTTCAGAATCTAGCAGCTGCTCCTTTCAAGGTTCAAACATTTAGGTGCCCCAAGGTTTTTTTTGTGTGGGTAAAACAATGCCATTTTTACCACCCATGACTGGGAATGGTAACCATACCACCTGTATAAAAAGTGATGACTGGGGCCCAGGTCTCAGACCGCCGTGCGGACGCCACACGCAAAAGGGCCGCCGACCTCGGGGGCTTGCGACAGCGGCATGGCAGCGAAGCCAGCGAAGCTGGGAAATCCACCGGAAATGAATGGCCGTATAATGGACCATGGTCTACTATAGTATAAAATGGAGGTACGTTAGTACCATATTTCTGGCGGGGTATATCCCCTGAAATTTAGCCCTGAAAAATAGGCCTTTTTTAATGGTAGCTCCAACCCCTGTCTGCCAGGGTCTATTCGATGGGAATTATACTATATACTGATCATTCGAACCCCGATAGTATACGGCCATTAGTATCCACTGACAAAAACTATAGCGTACTATATCACAATTTAGTTTTTAGATAGTGATACTATAACTATATGTTGTATGTCATTCTATATCATCAACAGTAATGGGGATATTATGTTGTTATTACTTTGTATATATATATGTGTATATATATAGTAACAATGGTTTATTATAGGTTGAATTATCATAATGATGTTCTTTTCAGCAGCAGGCATGGCTGGGAAATTAGATAAACAACTTACGAATGGTAAATATGATGATGATATGCAAACTAACTGATGGTAAACTGAATCATGGCTCAAACTTTATTTACATGTATATACTGTATATACATAAATTTGGATGAATTATAGTGACCTCACGTCGTGACGTCATTTGAACGATGGGTCAGTAAGAGGAATTATAGTAAGAGGAATTATCCCCATGGCCTTATTTTAGCTAGTTTCATGTTGGTGAATTATTGCAATTCAGCCAGATAAGTTTTTGCAGCGTTCAAAAACCCCAGTTGGTTGATGATTATAGGGTCAATATATTGGGGATGATCATGACCCAGTAAGGAAATCCCACAAATGCAAATTTACTGAGTTTTCACTCGCCAATCATTGGGCATTTTGGTGCGGAAACAAACGTGGCACCGAATATCCTAAATGGATCTGAACTGGCATTGAAAGTGGAAAGTATCCTCTGGTAAAGTAACATTTTGCTATGGAAAATTACCATTTTTAATGGGTAAATCCACTATTTCTATGGCCGTTTTCAATAGCAAACTGTTAGTTTACCAGAGGGTATCATGGCATAGTCATAGCATAGGATTATCTTGATTGCATGGTGTCAACCACTAGTGATGTGAACAATGTGGTAAACCCATAGGGCCTTTTTGGGCTTTCTGGCATTGGTTATGCCCCTCTTTGGGATGGTGGAGATGGGCATTTCAATAGGAAACCATCATGTTACCCTCCAAATTAACATGAGGACCCTGGCAGACAGGGGTTGAAAGACTCGTGAAACCACGAAAAATTGGGTGTTTTCAGGGTCAACCAGTTAATTTGCCAGAGGCTACTGAGGGTAGTTGTCTGGGGGAATCGTTTTCGACTGAGAACAAAAAATCTGGGGAAACCTTGAGAAAACGCGATTTGTTGGAGCTTTCGTTTTCGACTGTGAGAACCAACAAATCTGGGGAAACCTTGTTCCCATCGATTCAAATACTGACGTTTTCGTAAATGGGCATTTCAACGCGATTTTATCATCGAACGAATTGAAGGAGCTTTTTCGGACATGGAACTGATGACCAGAGGGGAATCCAATGACTAACCCCCTGTCATTAAGTACCCAAGCGAAACTCGGGGTGTCGTATTGGATCTAGTTATATACTTATTTATTCATGTAAGGGTGGCCATATCGGTGGGGTGTTTTAGATTCAGGCGGAGGGGATTGCTAGTTAGAATAGCTGGGCATTAATTACATCCCTTGAACTATTTATTGGTTATTCCTGCTATTGACTCGGGTACAAGCAACCATGGTGATGAGTGATGATCAACAATGGTGGTTATCCCCATCATGTGGCAAATCCAGTCACAAACCTACCATAATGTGGAAGACTTAGATTTGGTTGATTACCCTTGCTCCAATTGGCATAGATCCTGTGATGTAGGGGGTTGGAAGACTACTTTCGTCTCAAAGTTGGTGATTCTCAAGATTTGGGTTAGTTGGAGGGAACGTAATTAATGATTTTTAGTGGATTTTGATGTGATGCGTTTCATTTGTTGGGGAAACTTATGGTTGAGAGTAGTGAAACAATCAGGATTTGACCGGATTTTCAAAATGTTTCACAGCAGGTGGGTTTCTAGCATGTCCCACCAAAGGTTAAACTCTCAGCAGGGGATCAACGAATCACCAAGGAAGGAAATGTGGCTTTGATCAAACAACAGGGATTTCAGTATGAAAAAATTGGATTGAATTTCATCAAACAAATTCACCAACACAAAAAATAGAGATATGGGTATGGGTCAAAATTAGGTACCCCAAAATTATGGATGGTTAATACTAAACTAGACTAACATCTGTGGTCCCCTAGGTCTTCCATTTTGACCCACATCCATATATATGCTACTCAACCCATCTTAGCAACCCAGATTGTTTCATCCATTCTTCATGTGACCGACCGGTCGCTGCGGTCGCCGCCCCAGGGTTCGATCTGATCCCGTCTTGCCGCGAATTGAGTCCTCCAAGGCTGATGGATTCACCGAATTTGGTCATGGAAAATGGAACATCTCATAATTTAGCCATGAAATTTTGTGAAAAACTTAAGTGATTTTTCACTGTGAAATTCCAGTGTTTTCATGATGAATGTTGATGGTTTTGTGAAAAATCTGATGGTTGAAACCATCAAACATGGTGATTCATGAGGATTCAATGGTGAACATTGCTGATATGACACTGATATGACTGATTTAATCATGAAAACTAGAGATTCAACGAATAAATCACGGTATTTGCGCATTTGGGTCTGTTAACTGACAGCATATGGGGGCTAGAGTGGTTTCACTATCAAAATTCAGGATTTAGCTGATTTAGTCAGCACTGATTTTGCCCAGACAGTGACGCTCATCATTTTCGTAGTGGGAAACTGAGCTCCGGTATCATCCGTGACTTCGAAATCTATCATACAGATATATTCGTTAATTTTGGGGTGGACTGAAACAAAATCAGGCACATGTCAAGGAAGCTGCGGAGTAGAGCGAGTAGCCCCCTGCTCCCTTTAGCAATGGGGAAGAAATTCGGCCTGGGAGGCGGCGATGTAAGAACCATAATTAACAAATAAATACAAATAACCATTTAGTGACTCCAAGTTTTTGTCAGGATTACTAAATGTTCACCGGAAACCTAGCTTAGTATTGGATTGTTGTTTGGATCTATCATTTTTTGGGCCCATGAAAACGGGGAAATTTGATATCAGGGGCAAGGGAATAGTTGTCAGTCCAGTAAAGCTGTTGGCGTTGCAAAATCGTAAGAGCTTTAATCACAAAAGAATGGGGATAATGTAAGCGGATATGAGGATGGGTACAGACCGATGCCTTCGCCATGTTTCTCCACATGAATTAGCGGATGAATATCCAGAACTCATGGCTGCCCTGAAGAAGGGCTTGGGAGCTTCATCAAAGGTGGAACTTAAAATAGCAGTTTTGGTATTACATGTAGCTTCAAAACTGGTTCGGTGTCCAAATCTTTGGTCACGAATTCAAGCCAGTGAATTGATGAGTTCACAGGTAAATGCATTTGGATCCTACCCAGCTCCGGGCTGACTTTGGGTAGTGACTACGGGTATATCACAGCTGTGGTCTGGCCATCAAGGGCGCGTTGAATCGTTACAAAAAAATGATCGAGAAAAAAGGACCCAGAGGACGATGACGGCCTTTACTAAAGGTGGGGGTCACCTTTAAGGTGGATTCTTCCACTATATAAATTAGATCCCTTCGCATCCCATGTATTATATGCATTATCATATTAATTACTGGTTGGTGGTTTCAATCATTTTTTATTTTCCATTTCATATATGGGATAATCCTTCCCATTGACTTTCATATTTTTCAAGATGGTTAAAACCACCAACCAGATTATATATATATATATGATTATATTTGTATTATATCCTTAGTCTATCTTATGACATCTCATTGCGTCCCAGTTTTTGACACATTTTATCAATCAATATACTGTACAAACTGCAAAATTAATTGCATGCCCGTGAAACCTGTATGGAAAGGCTGAATCATGCTTTACATCATAGAATTGGATGGGAAATGTTCACCGGAAACCCAATTGATGGTAAAAACCCATGGGTTTCCGGTTGCGATTTTCCCTCAAACCAATCCAATGATTACATCCAGCCGAATTCTCACGACCCTCTGGAGATGACATCCGCATCGCCCGCGCCAGCTTCACATGGTGGACATCGCGGACGAGAGCGGCGCCTTGACGTCTCGACGTTTTCCGGGCAACCGACACCTCGGTGAAGCCTTCACGGCATCCCCAAGTCATCACCATTTTTATGGGTACACCATTAGACCATCAAAAATGGGGCTGGTTTATGATCCATTGTTAATTAACCACATGAAACTAGTCGTCACGGTCATCCATGACGACTGGATGAGGGGTACGCCCATGACAATCCCTCAGCCATAGTTCGATGATTTTCCCAGCTGCTTTTTGGGTCCGCGAATCCATTCAGCTTCTGCAACCGCGGTCACCATCTTAAGTTGTTCAGCTTAAATCCCAGCTAAAACGAAATGATTCGCAACTTCAACCAACAAATTATTGACCACCTAATGACTTATCTGGTTGGTGGTTTGGAACATGAATTTCATGTTTCCATTCAGTTGGGAATAATCATCCCACCTGACTAATATTTTTCAGAGGGGTTGAAACCACCAACCAGTTATTCAGTACCAAAAAAAGTCCATTTTAGCGTGGCCCAATTGGTACTCCATAAACCTCCATTTTACGACTCAAGTTTTCTGATGGAAACCTATGATAAACCCTCGGTATGTATATGGGGTACTCAAAAAATGAGTTTTGTCATGAGTTGTGAAAATTTCTTGGTCAAGCTTGGATTGTTTAGTACTTGAGATGTCCAGGTGCAATTTCCATCGGGACAAAATAATGAGGCGCAGCGCGCCACGTCATGTTGGTTGCTCATTTCCTCATGATATCTCCACAAAATGGATCAAAATGGTGGATTTTATATTGGGGGGTTCTCCTCATGATATCTCCACAAAATGGTTGGTTCTATAATTATGATTATATGGGGGGATTCCATATAAATAGTGGTACCCCAATAGCTGGATGCTACCCCGATACCCGATGAAAATGGATGATTTAGGGGTACCCCTATTTTAGGAAACCTCCATATCTCGGTAATCCCAATTTCATTCCTCAGGTGCCGTTCATCGACGGCATCGTGCTGACAGCAAACTAGTGCCTTTGGAGCCGTCGAGCGCCGTTGAGAATGGGGGGTGAGGAATCGAAAGGGGAGATCCAACCAATCTAATCATCAACGGTAGGGATTCCAGTAATAAATACTGGTAGGAAATGAGTCTGCCCCAAAATGCTGGACGTTTTCCATTTTGTGGCTATCTTGGGGGTAATGGTTGCCCCATGACCAAGATACCACCAAGAAAAACATCTCAACTGCATGAACAGACAGGATGGATGATGGGGTCCAAAATGTGCTATATGCCAATGTTCATCCAAATCTGGCAAGACAACTTGATCAAAATTGATGAACAAGCTGGTTCGCCAGATTGGGCCAGGTGGGAGGAAAATATGTTGTCACTAGCTAAGGGGGAACAACACCAAAGATGAACATCCTAGCTTCCGGTTGAACTTGCAACCAGTTTAGGGGAGCGAACTCGGGGAAAAAACTCGTTATCACCGGGTAAAGCGTTTTTGTTGAGTGGGGGAGTTGGTGATGTTGCTTTCTGTGAAGTCCGGCGGGATTGGGTAAGAAACCATAAGAAACCAGAGTGATATATTTTTTTCAGCCTTGAATCCCCATTTCATTCCATCTGGGTAAATTTGATCACGACCAAACCCTGTTCTCCCTCACTGGAAGGAAATCATCCCCAAATGGCCTTGTTTCATCTTATTGCAGGTTAGTGAAATATTGTAATTTACCGGGATATATATATACCCTCTGGTAATTTGCTACATAGCTATGGAAGCCATGGCCCATAGAAGCAGATGATTTTCCCAGCTATAAATGTTGATGCTGAGAAATCCCCTGTTTTGATGTTGAAAATTTCAGCACCTGTTGATGGTTAAATCTCCATGTTTCACAGATCTTGGGTACCATGAATTCCTATGCCTATAACTCTGCCAAACATGTATTAGCCATGTATTAACCGTTTTTAAACCATTATTATAGTATTAAACTGGTTGGTGGTTCGGAACATTTTTCCCATATCTTGGGAATTTCATAATCCTAACTGACTTTCACTCCATCATTTTTCAGAGGGGTAGGTATACCACCAACCAGTAAAACATTATGAACCACTATTAACCATATATTAACCATCATCATTAACCATATATTTGTGAGTTTTCCCCCAGAAAAATTGTGATTTTCCATAGAAATAGTGGATTTTCCCATTGAAAATGGTGATTAAGCAGAGATTCGCCGAATTTCGATGCCGGTTCCTCCAGATTTCTACTGGATCTTCCCGAGGTGTCAGCCTTGATGCCGGCGGGGCGCCTCGAAGAGGCTGATGATATCTACGCATGTTTTCTCTAGATGCTCTACATATATAATATATGAAAATACATGTGTTTGTTTATTTATTTATTTATTTGTTTATTTATTATTTAGCATCTTATATATATACAGTATACTGTTTTATACTGTTATATGCTCTAGTTTATATTTCCTTTTTAGGTATTCACATGCCCCCCCTTTAGAAAGACTCGAGCAACGCCTTGGTCGAAACGGCAGGTGACGGGTGAAGTGTTGGCGTCCATCGAAGGCATCCGATCCTCCATGGAACACTTCCAGGGCCGCCGCGAAGCCGCTGAGGTGGGGGTCAGCGTCGCCAAAAATATGGGCAGCATGAAGCAAAAAACTGTACATCATAGTCATATATATATATATATTGGTTGTTGGTTTGGAACATGAATTTCATTTTTCCATTCAGTTGGGAATAATCATCCCAACTGACTTTCATAGTTTTCAGAACGGTTAAAACCACCAACCAGTATATATATTTTTTTTATTTATTTATGTGGGTGTGTGAGTGCGTGTTTATATATATATATATGTGTGTGTGTGCGTGTATGTATATATTATTGTTACACTAGGAAAATAATTTTATTTTTTACTGGTGTCATCATGTTTTCATTGTCATTATCATTATTATGTTTTAATTGTTGGTATTGCTACTATTGCCATTACTGTAGTTATTATTCTTATTATTATATATGGACTGAACTTATTCGGTATGGATATCTCTTCATAGGCAGGGTGGTAGAATTCGTAATGGATGATACTTATATGATCTTATATGTACTTATGACATAGGCACTACCTAAGCCATTTTATGCCTTTTGGGAAGATTTGGGGTATCTGCAACTGTCAAGAACGGGGTATTTGCGGCCCAGGACGTGTATCGAGAGCAAGATCCGGATGCATTGGAAGACCTGCAGCAGCGGTTGGCCTGTTACCGTTCCGCGATGTTTATTCAGCTCTTACAGATTTTTAATTTGCTCCTTTAAAGTCTTTTTTGGCCGTGATTTTTTTGAATGTTGAGACCCCCAATTATCATCATTATCTATCATTGTCTATCTCTATCACTATCTATCATTCTCTATCATTATCTCTCATTACCTATCATTATCTATCACTATCTATCATTATCTATCATTATCTATCATTATCTATCATTATCTATCACTATCTATCACTATCTTTCCTTATCTATCATTATCCATCATTATCTATCATTATCTATCATCACCATCTATCATCATCATCATCACCATCACAATCATCATCATAATCATCATCATTACCATCACCATCATCATCATCATCATATTTCACTTTCATTTATCAATACCACCTATCATCATCATCTATCATTACCATCTATCATTACCATCTATCATTATCATCTATCATAATCATCTATCATTACCATCTATCATTACCATCTATCATTATCATCTATCATTATCATCTTTCATTATCACCTATCATTATCATCTATCATTATCATCTATCATTATCATATATCATTATCTTCTATCATTGTCATCTTTCATTATCATCTTTCATTATCATCTATCATCATCATCTTTCATTATCATCTATAATTATCATCTATCGTTATCATCTATCATTACCATCTATCATTATCATCTATCATAATCATCAATCATTACCATCTATCATTACCATCTATCATTATCATCTATCATTATCATCTATCATTATCATCTTTCAGTATCATCGATCATGATCATCTACCATTATCATCTATCATTAGAATCTTTCATT
>Ga0126342_10010143_pt1 | contig 16846 bp, 17 predicted proteins | sample Cyp1metagenome_FD_92528 | JGI IMG/M metagenome (GOLD analysis project Ga0126342, IMG submission 92528) | Coral microbial communities from Lord Howe Island, Old Settlement Bay, Australia - Cyphastrea 1 metagenome | ecosystem: Host-associated > Invertebrates > Cnidaria > Coral ... | reverse complement strand
TATCTATCTATATCTATCTATATCTATCTATATCTATCTATATCTATCTATATCTATCTATATCTATCTATATCTATCTATATCTATCTACCTATCTACCTATATATCTATCTATCTATATATATATATATATCTATCTATGCATCTATGCATCTATGCATCATTATGTATTTATGTATCATTATGTATCATTATGTATCATGATGTATCATGATGTATCATGATGTATCAGGATGTTTCATTATGTATCATTATGTATCATTATGTGGCATTATGTGTCATTATGTGTCATTATGTGTCATTATGTGTCATTATGTCTCATTATGTATCATTTTGTATCATTATGTATCATTATGTGTCATTATGTATCATTATGTGTCATTATGTGTCATTATGTGGCATTATGTGTCATTATGTGTCATTATGTGTCATCATGTGTCATTATGTGTCATTATGTGTCATCATGTGTCATTATGTGTCATTATGTGTCATTATGTGCCAATATGTGTCACTATGTGTCAATGCATCAATGTATCTATGTATCTATGTATGTATGTATGAATGAATGTATGATTGTATTACACATATACGTGTATATATATATACACATACTGATCAGACAGTTGCACATGTATTTGGATGTAGTTGGTGCCTCCCAGTTACAGTAGTATGTGGTTTACAACTCCATTAACAAGGAGAGTATGTAGGTTTGATCCAGCTATAAGTCAGGCGAACTAAGCCACTTACTAACTGGGATGAACCACCATGTTTATTAATTTCAAGTAACTATATGTTCCTATAATACACATTATATTATATAGATGTACATAAATATATTAGTAAATATAATTATCATCATTGTTATTATCAAAACGGTATTACCATTATTGTATTATCATTCTTAATTGTCACTATCATATTATCATTATTGTATCATCATTATTATTTTACTTTCTTATGTCCACTTATTTTTATCATACACTGACGTATGTATAAATACATATAGATATACAAAAAATCTGGCTATCCTTAAGCCACTCCGGTCACGTCAGGCCAAGGTGCGCAAAGGAAGCAGCTCAGGCAACATGGGCATGTGAAGCCAGCGCCTTCCATCCTATGGCAGGGCGCTGCTTCAAACATACGGTGGATGGAAGAAATCCTGCACCAGTTGATAGGTGGTTTATCCTATTATTTATAGGGTTTCAACCATCCAAGGTGGTGCAGGATTTCTTCCATCCACAGTAGGGATTGAATATGATTTAATATGGCTTAACCTATCAAACAAACGGATGTTTTTAGGTTTTTCAGGTGATTTAATGTGAAAACTAGTGATTTAACATGAACAATAGTCGTTTACATAACGATGAAGCACATTGAGAAACATCTGGAAAACAAAGAACGCGGAGTTTTTGTTGATAGACTCAAACTCACATGTTCGTTTGAATGGGGCAACATTATTATACACCTTGGGATAATTGGGGTTCCAAATTCTGAGGCAAAGCCATGAGTAGAATGTTTGGGCTTCCACAAAGACAGGTCAACAGTTTGGGATTTTGAAACCTGGCGCAACAAAGAAACTGCAATCATTGGTTTGGGGGATAGGTGGGATTGGTCAAACTGCGGTAAGCAGAAAATGGGTTGGTCTCATCGTGCAATGAGAAATATCATCGAATCTGCTGGTCGCTGGATCCTCGGATGTTCATCGATTCTTCAGCCGGAATGAGAAAAACATTGCATGGAGAAATCATACCGTTAATGGAATGTCTGGGACGCAGCAAACCACCAAGTTCCTCAAGAGTCAACATGAACAAGAGAAACATCAGGGTTTTTCTGAGCATAGGCTAGCCACTAGCCACCAATAATTTTAATGGATAATCATCATATTACATCATATTCCGACATAAAATGACTATTTGAATTTGTAACTACCCCTTTGTCAGACAAGCCAATGCATAATAATAATCATAATATTGATAATAATCATAGTGTAATAACAGTAACAGCAGCAACAATAACAACAATAATAATTGTTATAATATATTACTATTATTATAAGGAGACCGTACGCAATCATCGAAACAGAAAGTGCTGGCTCCCCAGCTATCGCCTCAGGAGAAATCACATGTTGTGCTCGCCGAAGGACAACCTCATGGTGCAACCGAAGTTTGGATTCGGGCTTTGGAAGTAAAATGGATCCATGATACATGGAGAGATGATGTCTTGAGTATTTCGGAAAAACAAACACCGATGAATTCATAGTATACCAAGGAATTCGGTAACTTGTGGGATAGAACCACTTGGTCACTGGCATAAACATAGCGGAAGTCACTTTCTAGGATGACTGCTAAAATAGAAGAATTCCATATTGACCAAAAATACATGCTTTCAACAAACTCAACCAAAACAAAATACGGCCATATTGACTCTTGAAGTCTTGTGGCTTTTCGTGTCAGTTACTGTGTCAGGCCACAAGTCGTGTTTTCATGTGTTTTCTGTATCAACGCGTATAAACAGATGCGAGACCATTCAAAATCAAACTCAATGCACACAGATTTTGCATATAGTGTGCGGGATGGTCCCTTACTCTATTCACTCCATTCTGCTAGTGGAAAATGGCAAACGCTGCACTGGGTTGCAGTAGGCGATCAAATTTGAGCATGGGCAAGACTGGCCAGCTCAATCCATCTGTGCAGTGAGCAACAATGAAAAATTGTTTTTCCTGATATCGTAGAGAATGGGTTAACAAGCAACAACAATCAAATTGTTCGAGGCTGATCAATACAGTTTGGGAACCGCCATCACGTACCACATTGATATCCATGTTTTTTCAGCATACTAGATGTATGTGATTCCATGTGTACATGCATAGATCAGAAAAGAGCGACATATCTGACTGAACACAATGAATGTACGTTACTCTGTATATATATATTTATATTTATATTAAATTATGTAACGTATACATATAGAAACACAGGTAATGTACGTGCTCGAAGTGCATGGATGATCCACCAATAAGGCTCCGAATCAGGTTTCCCTGCGCCCAGTGCCCACGCTGCATCATCCACCACCTGAGCACATTTGATGTGTAAAAAACAGGGTTTCTGACCCAGTACAATCATGGCAACCCTGGGACCTTAGTGCATGGACACACAAAGACACACTGATATAAAATGATGTAAACTAATATGCAATTTTAATCAATATTAATTATACGACCGTATACCGCTAGAATGCATCTATGCATCCCTTTGTACTTTGGCCTAGTTTCGTTGCTAGAATTATGATGTGAAAATCCTACTATATCCTACTAAGTTTGTCAAAATTTGTCAAGTGATTTCCCTGGTCGAAAATTCCCGTTGCATGTTGTGCATGATGGTTCCCAAACGCCCGACACACGGAAAACATGAAAACAATTGGAAAAAACATAGAAATGCACACTTCCCAACCTTTCAAATCACCATTTTAATTTCTCATAAATCTCACCGAAAACCTGCATGGGGGGTCGGCGGCCTCTCCCACCGACACCATCGCATCTAGCAGCGCTTTGGCCTGCAAAAAAACGGAAAAACATTTTACTGGGCCATCTTATTTTTTCACAGGGTGCATAGTCAGTGAAAGTTGGAAACCTGATGGACTGGCACTTCTCGAGTTAGCAACGGTTGGACATTACAATAAACATTTGGGGGCGTTGAGGCATGCAGCATGATACACTATCATCATACTAAGCCAAGGCATGTGCAACAGTTCAATTTGATCACCATGCCCATTGTTGTGTCATCACATTCCACTTGTCATCCATGCCGGCACCTGTTCTGGCAAAGCTTCCACGGTCGTGCCCACCTTTGAAAACGTGTTGCCGGTTGTTCCAGCCCTTTGCCACAGGACATGGCTATGGGCAACTTATGGGGAACCACTTCGCCCACATGCGTCGGACTTGGGTACAATGTGGTGCCCCCTACAAAGTTAAGTTGGTGTATGAATAATTAAATTAAATGGTGTTGACGGTAGATATATCTATAGTACAAGTGGTTTTATAAAAACAAACCTATAGTTGGGTTGAGATCACGAGTGCAAGTAGCCTACAAGACTCATCGTCCAAACATGCAAGGTGTACTTTGAGCGTCTGGTTTTCTTAAGTTTGGTTTGTATCCGGTCGTGTCGAAATTGGTCTTAGAACCAACGAACATTGGGATCTAAACATCTGAACAGGGTTCTGCACCCAAGAAGAACGCAAATAAACCGACATCGTCATTGTGTAGATTTTCACCGTCTGATATGTTGTTTGTCGTTTTTTGATTGTAACGCAGTTTTCCTTGTAACCAACTCCTGGAGATCTATATAACTGTATATCCATTTCTGAGGTCAATCATTTTGACCCATACTCAACTCAGCACAAACCCTCCAAAATGCGAATTGCCTAAAAGGATCTAAAGGGCCTGTTTGCTCAAGTTGTCAAATGGCTATTTTTTGCCTCCAATCCAAGGGCTCGACATGTTGTGCTCAACATGTCGAGACTGTGACTGGGTATCCCTGCCAGGATTGCCTTTTGCCTGGCAGACCAATGGCGAGTCGCCCCTCAAGCACTTTTTTCAAAACTCTAAGAATAGTATGATGGTCATTATGATGGTGGTATAATCCACTTATCTATCAAGTATCACCAGCTATAGTCCAGTGATTGGTAAAAATGATATGGAGATGGTTGGAAAAGGTTCGGGATTACCCATCATCCGCGCATTCTCAAAACATCCGGAAAAAACTGAAAGGTAGATTTTCTCTGATCTCCCTCCTCTGGTCCAAAACAGTACGAGTACGCGATGATCTCTGAACTTCGTCAACCGTGAGTAGATCCTCTACCAAGCGCCACGTCCATGATATCTTTAATGGGACAATTTAGGGGAACTGTTAACCCAATTGCAAACTATTTGCGAAGTTTGAATGGGTTTTCTCATATTCCACGTTCTCTCAGCTAGATGCTTACAAGCCAGCTCAGGCATTAAATGATTTTCAAAATGTGTTATTTAAGAACAGATAAAGGGATATAGATGTAGGGATATAGGGACATTGAGGTATAGAGATATTGAGATATAAAGATACGGAGATATAAGAGATAAAGATATAGAAGATATAACGGATAAGAGATAAACAATATAAGACATGATATAACGCAAAGAACACATTACAATTATATGAGATACACACGATATAAGAAATACAAGATGATATGGAAGAGAGATAGCAAATAACACAGATATATAGATAGATATAGAGATGGATATAGATACAAATAGAGATATAGATAGATCTCGTATATCGTACATCACATATGTGTATGTATATATATATATGTAGATATGAGTCTAGATGTCATTGTTTAACAGATATTCCAAAGACCTTAGAACCCACTTCCACCGTTGGCCGCTTGGCACCTCTCCGTCAACTGCAGAGCTAGGGGCGGCTCCTCCTCTGCCACTGCAGTGATGAAGGAAGTCTCATCTGCATCTGGCTGCCTGGACAAGAAGCGGAAATTACAAAAAGTTCTGAATCCACCATAATGGAATAATATAATGTGATGACATTTTTTGAGCTCAGAAATTCTGACAAGGCATGTTATAAGATATCAATAGATCCCATCTAGTAATTTAACCGTTTGCCATGGCAAGTCACCATTCTTAATAGGTAAATCATCATAAATCATCTATGAATGAGCCATTTTCCATAGCTATATATGTTAAACAACCAGAGAGTATAATGGGATGTTAGTGGATAATAATGGGATAATGGGATGTGAATGGGTGTTAAAGGTTTAATGGGTGTTAAACCATTAAATGGAAATTATGTAATGGATGTTAATGGGAGCTGAATCAAAAAACATCCATTTAATGTTAAACATCCCGATGATTCCCATTATAAATGGATTTAATTTAATATGTTTAATGGGAAATTGATTATTGGCGAATTCATGGGGATATGAATGGGAAACTAATGGGGATATTCATGGGATATTACTTGGGAAATACTTCATGGGACATTAATGGATACTAATGGGACATTGTTGGAACATGTCGGAACATAGCCAGCTTAAGCTTCCGAAGGCAACCAGGACAGCAAATGATTCGGATTGGGGGAATCGTCCCCAAAATGGCCAAAATGTTCGGTTCTGCTCTACCGGGTGGTGGGCAGCATGAGAAGTGTGAGGTCTTAGTTCGGTGAATGATATTTTAATTTATGCAAATAATAGGACATACGTAACCAATCTGATATGATATGGGTGTGTTTGAAAATGGACTCTGTATACCCAATAAATGGCAATTTCGAGCGGGAACATACGTAATTATCAACCATCAGTTTGGGTGTCTTGATTGGAATGAAAGTGGAAACTTGCTGCTGTTCATGTATTGGAATTGAATAGGTGTTGGAAAATCTGGAACGTGGGTAGAATATGATTGGACATTTGCTGTACACATTGTCCACAACCTTCTTGCGATATGAATGAATATATCAATGTGTGTATCCATGTATTGGAAAACGCAGAAAATGGACGCTGAATATATTTATAAAAATAATTATATAATTTATATATGTATTTATATACAGTATACATATGTATGTGGAATAGTGGCGGTCACATTTTAGAAAAATTGTCGCAATGTTGGGAAATAAATGGAAATATATGGAAATATGACATGTGGAATAAAATAAACATAGAAGCGTATTCGACATACAGTTGGTACATATTGAACACATGGAATGCTACATCGACCATTGTTGGATGATACTGTTCTTGTATGTCCTCGTTATGTCAATAGTGAATTGTTATTGTTATTGGAGGATCTTGCATAACTATTGGACAAACTTGGTCACCGGATTGTTTTCCAGGAAAGTATCTGCTGGAGATTTGGGGATATAGCCACAGTATACACATGTATCCACAGCCACCAATCCATTTGTGTTGTTTCTCTGGTCATCAACCATTGCTAGCTCGATTTTTTTTCAAACTAAATGGGCATCTTTCAATGGGAAAGTCATCAAACTAGTTGGGATTCTCGAGCTAGCCATGTTTGTTAGTCCAAGAATCTAATTACTAATAACTAATAACTAATAACCATTAAACACCATTCATCTAGTTGGTATTTAACTGGTAATTACTAATAATCTGTGATTTAAATTACTAATAACCATTCATCAATCTTAATTACCAGGGGCCAGAGAGTACTTCAAATCACAGATTGCACAGCATCTGAGGGCCTCCTTCGCTGCAGCAAAGCCAAGGCCAGAGTCAGAATCTGCTCGGCCTCATGGAATCGCTCTAAGCGGCCAAGTGAAAACCGGGCTGTGGGAAACATAACTATAAATCATCCTTCAAGTTGACCAGAACTTATTCGTGCTATAGTATAAACCAAAACTGGCCTTGCACAATTCAGATTCAAACATGTTTACATCCATGTTCAACCATCCAAACCAGGAGTACTATGGACACCTCTCTCAACCCACTGCCTCTCCATCTGAGCTTCCGAAAGTCAATTGACCTTGCGAGTCCATCGTGATTTTTGGGTTGATTTTTTTTCACATTTCCAGGAAACCAAAGATTGTCCCCTCATCCATGTTAATGGATTTTTCCATTATAACCCTCCAAATCATCCATTTTAATGGGTTTTAATCAATTGTGGGAGGAGGCTCATGCCGACTAGCTGCTACGATCGGATCTGCTCAGTTGCCATCCGGATGTGGCCCTTGATGTAACGCCAAGGCCGACTCCGGTAAGAAAAAACATGGGAATGTGGAACATCCACCGGTTTGGACAAACGGGTTTTCCAACGTTTACCTTAAATAAAATGAAAATGACTTTGCTTCGGGTGATCCCCACTGTCACAAATTATTTTGTCATAGTTTCTCTCATCTGGAAGTTGTTATTCTGACATTCTATTCTGGCATTCTATCTGACATTCTATTCTATCATTATACCTGGCATCTATTCTGACATTTTCTCTGGCATTCTATCTGGCATTCATTCTGGCATTCTATCTGGCATCTGTTCTGACATTCTATCTGGCATTCATTCTGGCATTCTATCTGGCATCTGTTCTGACATTCTTTCTGGCATTTTTCTGGCATTCTATCTGGCATCTATTCTGACATTCTTTCTGGAGTGTAACGTGTAAAGTGTAGAGTGTGGACTGTAAAGTGCTGAGTGTGGAGTCTAAAGGAAAGTGTAGAGTGCGGAGTGTCAAGTGCAAAGTGAAGTAAAACATGTAAAGTGTAAAGTGTGGGGTGTGAAGTGTAAAGTGTAGAGTGTGGAGTGTGAAGTGTAAAGTGTAGAGTGTGGAGTGTAAGGTGCAAAGTATAGAGTGTGGAGTGCCAAGTGTAAATCGTGAAATGTAAAGTGTAGAGTGTGGAGTGTAGTGTAGAGTGTGGAGTGTAAGGTGTAAAGTGTAGAGTGTGGAGCGTGGAGTCTGGAGGGTAAAGTGTAAAGTGTGGAGTATGAAGTGTAGTGTGGAGTGCGAAGTGTCGAGTGTAGAGTGCATACAGTAGGTCCGGCAGCGCCCACTGCATGAGATCTCTTGAGGTCCGGCAGGGTTGAGTGCCCACTGAGATCTGGAGCTCGCAGGACGAAGGAAGTAACACTGGTAAAATCTAGAGACCATCAACTGGCAGGCGAGGATAGCTGCTCCTCTCGCTCCTTGTCCCATCCCCTGGGTCAGCAACGCTCTGACAGGTAACTTTGCACTCGCTGCCTCGGGATCGGTTGACCCAAAGGAGGGGCTCTACATGGAGAGTTTCGTGTGAAACAACAAGTTTCTCTGTTGTGCTCTTGCAAGATCAATAACAATATACATATATATATATATATATACATAATTGGGGTCTGCTGCCTGGCTTTTAACTTTGATGTCCTAACTTGTTGCTGTTGATTCCATGAAGTGATGCGAACCAGCCCCGGTTGTTCTCTGCACCATGACTAGGATGTCTGTGGCTTGGCAGTGCAGTAAGCAACAGCAAACAGAGCAATTCTGGAAAGAAACTGCAATTGGTTAAACCATATGTCACCTCAAATGTCAACAAAACATCCAATGGAGCAACACCCTGTCCATGGCATCACAAAACTGGACAATCCATGACACAACTTATGGAAATACCCCCCCCGTCACATCCAGTCACCAAACACACCAAACTGACAAAGTGATAGATCTACCCCGGCCGCTGAACCACCACTGTGTTGCTGACTGCAGGTCTGCATCGGCTTGTAGAAGGGATGATTCTGGTATCCTGGAACGACAGCAGGCCACCATCCTCGTAGACACACCCAAAGGAAGTACGAGTAGGATCAACTGCATCTCTTAGTTTGTGTTCAATTCTGAATGACAAACACTTCCATACTTTTAATATCTTTTAATGATGGTGATACCACCACCAGAAATTGAAAAATCTACCCGCAACCACTGCTTGAATTACACAAGAGGAGTCATGTCGCATCTTATTAGTTCATAGCATCACTTCAACCACGTCACAATGCGTGATGTTTGGCAAGCTTCATGGAGAACCTCAAAACTCTTCCTTGACATCGGCTGACAATCCCAGTGCCGCCGCACATTTTGTACATTGTCCAAGTCTTGTGCATTGGCTTCCCAACTCCGCGCCCTACACGGGGATTTCTGAGCGGTGACCCTGTACGCATGACAACCTTGGATGCTGCCGACATTCGGATCCTCGAAAAACGAGCAAATATACAGAGATCATCACGAGTATTCAATTGCAGGGTGCACAACAGAGACCAGCACAGTTGCATTTTTTTCGCAATCCCCAAAAAGATAGGTTAAAGTATTTTAGCACTATTTCGGTGGGGTTTACTTTTCTATATTTTTCAGGGGGGTCATTAATACAATGATTTTGAGGAATCATGTCGCTGAGACCCCAACAAACTCTGCTGCGGACAGTGCTCGGGAACATAAAATACACATGATGATTATACATTATAAACATTACACATATCATATGTATTTATTATATATATTTATTATATATATATATGTGTTAAACTGTTAAACTATAAAGAAAAACTACAAATATATCAAATACATTAATGACATATCATCTACCATTCATTGTTGATCATGACTAGCAACTCGTATTTCAAAATGTGTTGGTACTCTTGCTGGGCCCAGAAATCCTCATCCGCTTCATCAGCATTTGGGACGTGGGTCAATCTGGTCAGTTTCTGCAAGTGTACTATTTCTACGTGCATGTCTAGTTTAATATAAATTCACATTCTGTTCATAAGTTCTGTTCTTGGATTTCCTACCGCAACATCCCAATCCATATTCCGCTCATCTTCGATATTTGAAACAAAAATACATGGTAATTTTCAGGTGAAATGACCCACTGCATCACCATCATTGTTCAGCCCTGATGCAGTTCGCACCGCTTTGGGTGCGCTTACAATGCCTCGAATTCCTCCAGTCTCACTCTGCTCAGGGCTATTTCGGCTACCTGGGATTCGGATCGTGGGATGACCCCCTGTTGATTCCAGTGGCTGCCCTGTTGATGCTTCCCTTCCAGAAGGAAGTTCTGGGATTCCACACCACGAAGTAATCATTGGTTGATCCGAAGTGGCAACAAATTGTTGACAAACTGTCGAATCGACACAGTTATGACTCATAATCCATTGCGGCAAAGGTTGTAAAAGGAGCACAAAACACTGGCGCGAAAGGGAGTTTGGATCTGATCTCGTCAAATCATGCCTGGAACCCTGCGACTTTGGGTTGAACCGTTCAATGCTTTGGGATGCCATTGACTTGTTTTTGTTCTTAACATGGGGGAGTACCTTAACATGTCATGCAATTTTACGACAAAGTTATATAGAAAACAACAATTTAATGAACTAACTGGGTATCACTGCATATTAAATACTATTAATATGCCATATCAACCGCAAAATTACGTGCATATATATATTAATATGATATATAATTATAATATATTATAATATATTATAATTAAATTATATTTATGATATTTATTTATTATTAACTACAGTAGTCACTACCATACCCAGCCCTCATGCAGTGTAACCAAGGCCCAGCCTCTCGTTGTTCCTTCGCCTTCGCCGCTGCACACTTCACGCAGCTCAACGTGGTCTGTCTGCGTTGTCCGCAGCGGCGGCAGAAGTTCCCATCCTCCCGGGGAAGCTGCCTTTGGGGTGTCTGAAAATCGGGTAAACCCCTGCCAATTGCGAGTTCAAAGAGGGAAAATGATGATACTTTTATTTAATCCCATGGATTCTAGGAGTACACTAGTTTCAAACAAACCCATAATGAACACTCCATAACACTCACATATTAGAACACTTTTGGTGAACATAACACTATATGATACTATATGATTATGCAACATGTTTCAGGAAAAAAGTGTTCACCATGTTTATTGGTCGGCCTTTAATATCCAAGGGGAGTGTTGACCAATCACCAACGACCGAACAAGGAAGAACAGGAATATCATGGAAATATGCCGAAAAAATATGGGATGTAATCAATCATCATATTTGTTTACAATGATTGTGATGTGTCCAAGTTGCATCATTTTGCAAAAAGTAAATATTAAATTTTTGGGGATGATGCCCCTTTCCCAATATATGGCAGTGTGTCAAAACCAATAGTACCCCTTCTGTTCACATCAAAATAGCTGGGATTTATGGATGTTCATCCCATTAAAAATGGTATTATAATAGGTATTGATCCATACCCATATTTGATTGGGAGGGTACCATTTAAGTATCAGATAATGACTATTGGAGGAGTACCCCCCCAATTAATAAACCATGGTTTATTAATCCGGGGTTGACATTATATCCAACATGATCATTCCATGGTGACCTTCGGGTCTTCGGTCGTCAGCTTCGTCAGCTTCGTCGGTCCTTGAGATGTTTGGTGCCGCAGCGCGCGCATTCGTCCCGCGGCCTCGGCCGCGTCGCATCCACGCGGCGCTGCATCGCATGTTCCAGGTCGTTGAGGTTCCAAATTCCCAGGGTGGAACACCAGTGCCTCACACTCATCCACTGTGAAAAATGGTGATTTAATGGTGATATAATCATGATATTACTTACTGGGATATTGATGGAAATTTAAGTTGTGGCAATTGATTCAATGCGCACTCAACTCACATGATGTAAATTAAGTGGGGCAAGAATGGGCAAAAAGAAAGCCACCAAACCCGGGCTAGTTATTCTTAGTTGAAGGCATCAATTAAATGCATTTAACTGCGGCATAATGATTTCCAGTATGAATGGATGTAACTAGTTTGAAACTCTGGTTATAACTTCCAAAATGGCTTTGGAAAATCCAGGTGGGCCCACAGCTTGACCTTTGAACCATGGACATCCGATCAAATAGGGTACTTGATGAGTCATCGTGGACATTGGATCAGGGATTTAAGTCGTCATTCAGTCAAACATTTAATTAAACGACATATTGTGGTTAAATAAATATGGATTTCTGATGATTTCTGGCTCACCACCCATTTGAGCAATGAAATCCATTGTATATATACTGGCTGGTTAATAGGTGTTCCTACTATGGTTCCAAAAATGCTCCCGAATAACCCAGGTATTCCCAGCCCAGTACTTCATAACCGATCAATCATCATTTGTCAATGGTTTGTTGCCCCATAATTTTGATGGTAAGAACCCCATTAGAACATATGAAAGCACCATATTTAATTTTATGGCTAAAAGCAACCAATATCAATCAGTCAAAAGGATTCAAAAGGGGTACGTATTTTGAACACTGCTCATGTGTTCCTTCAACTCTAGCTTCAGCCAAGGTTTTCGCTGGTTACATCCACCAATTTTGCTGGTATATAATCCATATTCCACAACTTTAGATTGTTGAACCGTCTGTTTGCTGGTGCACCTTGGATTTTTAGATATCAAGGTGATTAGTTGTATCCCCATGATTATGCAATGATCAACATATAATCAATCCCACATGACTGTCCCATTACGGTAATACTAGTTGTAACCCATGATGGTTAATATGTTTTTTGACCTGCAAGCCAACTCACATGTGCCGCCGATTCAACCGCAAGCCAGAATTTGGAAGTCCCACATGGCAAACGCAATTCCCATCAATTCCCTGCTTAATGGTGAATCTATGTTAATCATTGTTAATCTAATCTGTCAATGGATCTTCATCCCCCCCAAAGCCGTGTAGGCCACACCGGCAGCATATGGGGATGGGTCAAAACCCTGGTACCTAGTGAACCCCAAGTCATAACTGGGTTAAAATGGATGTTCATCCCACTATAGTAATGTATCTATAGGTATTGACCCATACCCATTTATCATCATTATACCAGCTATTTTGATGTTCCCCAGGGGATTCCCATGGGCAAAATGCCCAGCACTGCCACCCATATCAGCCCTCCATTTTGGTCGCGGCACAGAATTTTCTCCACCAGCTCTGCCTTGGCCAAGCCCTGCAGCTCGTCCTTCAGCTTCCGCCGCTGGAGCTCCAGATATCGGCGCCGGTCCTCGCGGATCAGCGTTCCTGGGTGGAGCGGTCCGCCCCCACGGGGGCGCGATGGGTTCACCATGGAGAACCGACCAATGGATTCACCAGATTCACCCAGCAAAAATGATGGGTTGAGGGTTGAAGTTGGGGAAAAAATGGTGAATTTTCATGAATTTTCACCAAAAGATTGGTGGTTAATAGCAGCTGGTGAATTGAAGCACCCAAGAATTTGATGGGGGAAATGATGCAAAAGAACAACATAGGATTGAATGGGGTTTCACAACACATAAACACAAACCAAATCATGGATGATCTTGGGGGATGCAAGCAAGTAGAATGTGGTTGTCATGAGGAGCGGTGATAGAACTTGCAAACAGAAAGGTTGAAGATCCTTGAAGCAAGAGGAAATGGTGCATGACCAAAAACAGTAGAAATGCATACATGAACAAACCGCGAGGACACACGAGACATAACAATGGGAATGTGCTATACGCTACAAGACATGGGTTATATTGGGTTATCAACCGGCAAACACGAGGCTCTGGAACATTTGGGAACGGGAAACAAGCTGATGTGTTTGGGCCTACTTACCACTTATGTGCTTCCAGCTGCCATGCCAGACCTGAAATGTATGGTCATCTGTTGGGATCCAAGCTTTGGCAAACCACCATCATACTAGGAAACCATCTTTCTAAGCACCCATCAAGAAAACATAAAGAGAAATCAACATAAATCAACATCATTGCGATGATACCCCTTAAAAACCAACCAAAACCAGGCATCCCGGTTCATCCCCACTTCACCTCTGAAAAATGCTATGTTCCAAGTTTCTGGTATCACTGGCACCCCAAGGGAACTCTTGACACCAGCCACGTCCCGGTGCATCTGCAGATCTGCTGCGTGGCACCTCCCAGGGCTGCCTCTTCGGTGGGCTCGGCGGTCGCCCGCGGGTCACCGGCTCCGCTGGCGCAGCAAACTCCGCGGCGCTGGCGCTGGGGCGCGCCGTGGCGCCGGGCCCTGCAGGGCTTTCAATGGCTATGGATCAAAAACCTATGGAATCTCCATGGTGTTCATACCGAAATAGCTGGTAGTTGAGCATCTTCATCCCAACCTAAATATGGCATTTCATAGTATGAAATAGCTAAGAAATAGCTCATTGATGGTAATTTGATCCATCCCCAAAGCATTTCGAAACGGCGACCCCTGCCTGCCGTCCCTGTCCCTGTCCCTGGCCGATCCCCCAGCAGGCGCCGGTTCTGCGCCACCGCCGCGTGGAAGCGCGCGATGTCGGCGCTGTGCTCCGAGAGCAAACTCGCCTCGCCGTCCGGTGCCGGCGAGGCCTCCAGGGCCGCCGCGGTGATGGGCTCCGTCAGCGACATCGCGGGCCAGGTCGGGCGTCGCGCCAGGTCGGCAGAGTCAAAGACTTGTGCGTTCCAAGGGCACCAGGAATCAACATTAAAGGAATCATATGGAATACATGGAATGGCATCACTAAGTTTTGTAGTTCACTGTAGGGTCTGAAGGGAAAACAAGTGATGATATGGATATCACTAAATTAAACGAAGACATTGTAGGAATGGAAGGTTTCAAAAATTTCAGTTGGACCTTTTTGTGGTCAATCCATGACTTTTGTCAGTTTCTAGTGAGCTCTTTATTGGTGCGTCACGCATTAAAATCTGCCGGGAATCAAAAAATTCGGACCTCTCAAGCTCGGTCAGAAAAACTTGTCCTGCAACTTAAGGTTTAGGACTGCAATCCGCAATGTTAGATTCCCTAATGATCCCCCAATAAATCTTGAAAACACTTGCACTCTCTTTTAGACATGTAGAAATAAATGACGAAATGAAATATGATCGTGTTTACAATATTTTACAATCCCATAGGATCCATGTATGCTATATATGGTAACATTTACCATCAATATACCCCCAATGTTAGCATATATACCATACATGGATCCTATAGGAATCACTTCATACAGGTACCATATCTGCAACCTATGCAGCCTATGTGTGCCTCGCCTCAAGATGGGCCGCCCATAGAAGACAGGCTTCTCCAGCAACGCTGTGCCCTGAGTCGATGCCACGAATCCGGAATCTTTGACCCGGAAAAGATGTGGTCGCCACAGTTGGTGTTACCTGCTGGACTTATACACTCTATATATATATATATACACTATACATATGATACGATAGATTAATATTGATTATATATTATGAATATTAACATATTCTATAATTATGTGCTTGAGAGCAAATCCAGGTGTATGACGTTTCTGTTTATGTGTCACTGTGTCACCCTTTTAAAAGTCTCATAAACGTCAATTGATCAACTGTTTCGTGGTGCAGCACCAAGGCAGAAGTGGTCGGTTTTCTTCGCAGCCAATGTCATTTTCCCTATGGCCAAAGGACAGCCTACACCGGCACCGCGGAGTGTGAAGCCAAAACCATCCCAAGTGCCAAAAAATCCAAAAAAAATGAACATGCATGATGCATCAGCCATACTTCACACCAAGCATTCCACTCGATCAATCTTTTTGGTGCAGGATGTCCTTCAAAAGTACTGGCCCGCCCTAAGAAATACTAACACGATCTCACTTTGGAGAGCGACGGCGTCGCGCAGATCGCGCAGCCTTCGCCTACAGGGCCAGGCCTCATCTGCGTGTCGCTGTGAGAAACTATCGGTCACCCACTCCCACGCCACCATTCCTGGTACAAATGAGCGAAATGGGTGGTATAGACCTTATAAATCATCCCCAAATGGTAGCCGTTCATTATTGGGATTATATAATGTTGGTAAAACAATAACAAACCATCCATTTGGGAATGGTTTATACCACCTATTTATGGTGATTTGGGGGATTGTTTATTATTGTTTTACCATGTTTTACCCACATTATACGGGATTGTATGAAATATGAAACTTAATAAATGGCCATGGGTCAAAAGCCGGTACCCCTGTAATCCCCTGTCATTCGCATGAAAAATCGCTGGCAAGCCGATGTTCAATTCCCAACATTTGGTATGCTAGGTATTGACAGATCCCGAAATGAACTTCCCAGAGAAAAGGAAAATGACCCTTTGCCGTGTTTGATCGCCGGGTGTTCGCTGTGTGGTCAACATTCATCCTCGAAGGTTTGTTCCATTGAATCATATTGAATCAAAGCACATGGTTTCTGGGAAAGTTTAAGATAGTCGAAGGAAGTTTAGAAGTCAAACTTCCGACAATATGGACAGATGAAAAGCAGAGCAGGGCAGAGGCAGAGAGAAGAGAAAGATTAGAAGAAAGAAGAGTAGAAGAGAAAGAGTAAGAAGACAGAAGATGCAGATGCGCGAAAAGGT
>Ga0126342_10010142_pt1 | contig 16848 bp, 27 predicted proteins | sample Cyp1metagenome_FD_92528 | JGI IMG/M metagenome (GOLD analysis project Ga0126342, IMG submission 92528) | Coral microbial communities from Lord Howe Island, Old Settlement Bay, Australia - Cyphastrea 1 metagenome | ecosystem: Host-associated > Invertebrates > Cnidaria > Coral ... | reverse complement strand
AGAAAGAAAAGCAATGAATGCTATTTTGGTTCAACTCCACTTGAGCCCAAATGATAGCATTCATTGACTCACTTAAAGATGATACATGCACACCCAAGCCTGCCAAACTCAATGCATGGGTATGTACAACATACATGTTCTATTTTCTGCATACGTAAAGAAATGGACATATATTAAACATCCGTACATGAAGTGCAAACAGCAAGACATTGAGGGTGGGAATTACATGCATGTATGCAACGCATGGATACGCATGGTACAATGCACTGCACTGCATGCATGCAATGCAATCTGATGTATGTGTGAGAAGAATCTCATGGAATAGTGAGTGGAATAATGTATAGAGTGGCATGAATAAGTTCTGAACATGCAAATTCAATGCGTCATGTTTGAAATGTATTCTTGCAGCGCGCATGAATCCCTGAGCCTGGGATTCACATATTCATATACAAATAAACCCGTGTGCATGCTACCCGTAGGCACATCAATCTGTGGTTATCAAGGCGTGTGTCCATCGCAGCTATGTCCACAACCTTCTCCATTTGCGAGCATTCTATTTTCCATTTGTCTGTGTCTGCCGGCCATCTACTCACTGGCTTGTTTATGCATCATGACATGGTTTGATGTAAACTGTTTCATCTGGACACGGCCATTCTGCCTGAAAGAGCGTTTTACATTCGCGAAACCTGGGCGGAACAGAAAAAATCGCGAACTCGAACAAAAAACTGCGGGGGTTCGAATCATAAACCCTCTCCAGAATCAGTTTTTTTTAAATGAGGATCCTTAGATCGATGCGCGTGTAATTGTTGATTGATTTAATTTGACTGATCAGTTCATGAATGCCAAAGTGATCCAAAGCGCATGGGTTTAAAATGATTTAATGGGTGCCTTGGTAAATGTGTATGCATGCATACATGCATACATGTAGTGTAGGTACACGCACTTACATAGAATTTTTGCGCATATCACGTATCTGTACACTTCAAGGCAAAGCTCATGGCACGTGAAATAAAACACCTTCCTGTGTTCCTACAAGAAAAGAAATCAGGCTCCTTTCTTGACACTTTTGCATTGCGTCAACAGGACCTGTTTGTTTGCTTCGGAACGGTGCTACAAACGTTTTTACCTTGCGATTCAAGGGTAAACTCCTTGGTTTGTCAACATGATCAGGCTCGATGGAGAATCACTTGCCTAGTCTTTTAATCGGCATCGCCACAAACATTGCTCCCTTAAAACCATAGCAGCTTGTCTAATTCGCAAGGGCACGGCTTGCTGTCATGACTGACTCCAATATGCTTGCCATCGGAACGAGCCATAGAGTCTTTGCTCAGCATCTTTTTGGCGGAAGGAAGCAATTGCCACACATATTTGGACATGAAAACTCTAAGCTGATCATAGCGATACTTGCAGAACTCTTGCCGGGTAGTGCTGAGCTCAAGAGCTCCCTCTATCTCTCTGTTATCCCTTGCGGCTTGAGACGCAAAATCAACCTCTGTACGCTGCCTGTGATGCCGGTGCCCACGCCGCTTTTGTCATTTGTGTCTCTGCACCTCGAAAATATATGGCATATTAACATGCGAAGACACTAGCCACATCTAACCACGCAACGGAGGAATATCGTGCTCGAAGCTTTGTGCTGCTTTACCAAAGCATGGTGTTGGCTTTGTATATGTTACATGACATGGTGCTCAAACATAATAATTAGCAGAACTTGGGCGGCAAAGAAGGCAATCTAAGGGTTCAAAGTTCTGGTCCATGGTGCAAGGTGCTTGACAAGCTGGGCAAACAGGGACTCAGAGATATTACACAGTGCCGAACGACTCACAAGCCAAATCAGGACATCAACTGTTCAACAACAAAGCACCCCATGGCAATCAAATGCAAAGTCAAAGAACATAATTTATCGTGATCTTGCTTACCTTTCAAGATTTGATGACCGGCCAAGCATTGAGGGTGTTGGCCTGAACACTTGTGACGCACTGTAAGGGGAAGAAAACCCGACACTTTCAAAATTCCTGGCTTTAGAATCGTTGAAGCTGATCCAAGTCATTCTTTTGGATTATTTTGGAGCTCAATGGATCTCACTTTAGTGTCCAAAATTCTGGAACAGTCAATTAATGTCAATTCTATCCCCTTCCAAGCCCTCAACAGCATCTGTCATTGCAGGCACGTGTTCGAAAGAAGGTCATAAGTCCCGTGCGCTGAAAATCATATGCGCTAGATGTCTTCAAAATAATCAACTGCAAAATGTCCACAATATTCACACTATCTCAAGCATATTTGATGACGCAGGACAGTCCCATGCAGACCTCTTGGAATTTCTTGACAGAGATGATGCACCAACAAAGTTCATAATGCATAGTGTATGACATTTGCCATCTCCTTTCGCTCGTTGCTCTTCTACCTTTCGTCATCCTTGTTCGGAACTGATCCTGTGAAATCCTTCTGGGCCGAACAGTGAGGGGTGGAGACTTATTCTCAGCACTTGACAATACAAGCTAAGCAATCCTTGAACATGGACACAAGTTTGGGCGTGGGAATCTTACACTGTTGGCGGCAACGGTCACTTCATGTCAGGTCCTGTTATAGAATGATTAGCGCCAAATGACCTAAAGGCCTCTACAAGTCCCGAAAGCAGCGCATGAATCAAAATGCACAAGGACCTGCAAAACAACTCATCTTGTGTCTTTGAGACCAGTCCCCACCCAGGCCCCTGACTCAAGGCGATCCGCCGATCAAGATTGAAAAGTAGACAATACGCTTCACAATTTTCACAACTGGCCAGGATCTGAAACTTGACTGCCTATATAGGACAAAGCATACAAAACTCCACTGCCAGCATCTGCCAGTCTTCCAGTTGTTTCCTGCTCCCTTCCCTAAAATCGTTTTCCAGCGCTATCTGAGCTATTGTCCCTTTTCAGCTTTTCAGATCCAGGCTACCCACCGCAAACATTCTTCAAACAATCGACCTCAGAATGGCTTGGGATGCGACAAGATTCTTGGACCTTTACAGTAGCAAACGAGGGTATCAGTGAAGATTTAAATTGAAGACCTGCTCCATTGTCCTCTGTCACACCATCACTGAGTTTGGGATTCCCAAATTTGTTTGTACCATCCTTTCGCCCTGGGAGGTTAGCTTGATTCCAACAAACCAAACATAGTTGAAATGACCTCATTTTTTTTTACCTCTGGTGAACATGAACATAGCTATAGAAAATCATCGTCTTGAAATATTTTGAATAGGTAAATCAACTTAAAAATGGGGCAGTTTTGACAGCAATGTTAGTCTACTGGCGGGTACGCTTTTCACACATTTTTTTGCCTTGTTTGGTACAGTAGGAGCTTTTGGTCGTCCTTTTGCAGGTTTTCTGAAAGCTTCGGAAACTGCAATCTGAAAAGGAAGAACCAATCACCAAGTGCCTTTCCAAACGCCTGGAGCCTGGCTACAGTACCAACTACAGCTGCAGTAGGTGTAGGAGCTGTGGTATGCTGTGGTCAATTTGATAATTTGATTCTGGCAAATTCTGGCAATTTTCTTGCTATGCCATGCAATAGACTCAATAGACCGTCACTACAACATTACACAATGCAATACCGCAATGGCAACGCAATGGCGATGCAATGCAATAGTCTGTGACCATCTGCAACCACCTGCAACCCAACGGCACAATTTGCGACGAGATTGAGAGGCCCGCCTGCGCCTCCCGGATGAACTTGGCTCAGGATCGAGCTAGAATTCTCTGGACCTGAACAAATCAACGGACCAGCCATGGAATACTTTATATCGTATTAACAGTAATATGGATCAACGTCTCATACCGGAACGTCTCTAGAATCTCCGAGTACCTCTCAAATGTAGGACTTTGAACAAAAAATAATCAGAATACATGAGCTTAGGCCGTGAACCTCATCTTGACAAGCAAAGCACAAGCAAAGCTTCTATTTTCCTGGAACAAACAAGGACACAAAATAACACGAAGCAGGTTTCCGCACTCACAGGTTTGGGCAATGTTGATCAGATCCACCCAAAGGTGCATACATGCCACCTGGCAGCAAACAGCATCTAAAATTAATTCAGCCGACTGAGTTTGTTCTTTTGCCACATAAATAATAAAGGAAATCGGTTTGCACATTACGGTTTGCCAAAATGTCTTTTCCTGGTTTGGTTGATAAATCGTAATTCCTTGCGTGCCGCTTCTTATTGTGCCTTTAAAACCATGACTGACCTAAATAGTCTGAAACCCTGCATTTTCTCTTTCATGTTTGAAGCCGTCGCTAAAACCTGCAGTAAATGCTAACGCGCGTCTATATGAAGTGGGTGCCTGCTTTTGTCAAACAGACAGGATAAACTACAAGTTCTCTAGTGGCGACTGGGTCACGGGTCAACCAAAGCCGTTTTCTGAAACTTTTGCTAGCGCATTGCTAGCGGGGACCTAGCGGGCAAAATTACGCACAAATTCGCAAAGTTGAGCCGCAACCTCAAAAATATAGGAAAATTGTTGAGCAGCACGGAAATTCACTAAGACATCCTTAGGATCAAGGAGCTAAGTGTCACATTTTGACTGTTCTTCATGTTGATATAACAAACAAACAGGAACACAACAAAAATCCTTAAACATAGGTGTGAAAATAACTAACGCAAACATACGCAAACCTAGCGGGTTTGCTAGCGCTGCCTTGCAGAATTGGTGAATTTAGTTTCGTGCCGCCTGATAACGGAGAGGAAAACCACTAGGTCCGCACTAATTATCTTTTATCAACAACTAGTACAAAACTTCTGTCAGTTTTTCTTGGCAAATGGTCACATACTTCCAAAAACATCCAAATACAATGTCAGCTCGTGCCAAGAAATCACTCAACATAAACAATATGGCAGAACATCCGTAACGTCACTATGCACCATCCACCTCCTTATACTCATGATCGTCATTGTCGCCATCATCAACATCAGCTTCGACTCCAGCATCAGTACCATGATCATTGCAATGATCATCATAATTGTCATCGTGGTCATCTTTATTGTCATCATCATCGGTGTCATCATTACTATCATCCGCAATATTGCCATGTCAATCATACAGGCATAAATTGTTATCAGAACAATCTTCAACATCAACCGCAAAATCATCACATCTCAGCAGGGGTTGTCACTGTGGAGCTCATGGTCAAGCAGCTAGCTACAAAAAATCCATTTCGCTAGGAAGTTCTAAGAGACTTCGGTGGTGGATCAGGTTAAACCTTCCGATGAAATGCTTCCTCCTTGAAGTGCGCCCCATGTGCAAATCAAATACTTCTGCTGTAGATGTGGAATTTGGAGCCGGCAGTGGAAGCGAAAAGAAAATTCTAGCGTTTCTTTACCTACAAATGTGCCTGGAAATCTTCCAACTAGTGGCAGTCAGCTGGAATCAATTCTCACTTGCATGGATATAAAGGAGTACGAGCGCAGCACATCGCTGAACCTTTGTATACGAGTTGTCGGAACTATGAGTATATCAATCTATATGTATGTCTGTCTTTCTTTGTTCCCTTATCTATCTCTCTATCTCTCTACCTATCTCTCTGCCTCTCTGTCTATCTCTCTATCCGTCCATCTATCTAAAACTATTTATATCTATCTATATCTATCTATATCTATCTCTATCTATATCTCTAAATCTATCTCTATCTATCTCCATCTATCGCTATCTATCTCTATCTATCTCTATCTATCTCTATCTATCTATCTCTATCTATCTATCTCTATCTATCTCTATCTATCTCTATCTATATCTCTAAATCTATCTCTATCTATCTCCATCTATCTCTATCTATCTCTATCTATCTCTATCTATCTCTATCTATCTCTATCTATCTCTATCTATCTCTATCTATCTCTATCTATCTCTATCTCTATCTATCTCTATCTATCTATCTATCTATCTCTATCTGTCTAAATCTATCTATATCTATCTATATCTATCTCTATCTCTATCTCTAAATCTATCTCTATCTATCTCCATCTATCTAGATCTATCTAGATCTATCTATATCTTTCTAGATCTATCTATATCTATCGATATCTATCTAGATCTATCTCTATCTCTATCTCTAAATCTATCTCGATCTATCTCCATCTATCTCGATCTATCTCCATCTATCTCTATCTATCTCTATCTATCTCTATCTATATCTATCTAGATCTATCTAGATCTATCTAGATCTATCTAGATCTATCTATCTATCTATCTCTATCTATCTATCTACCTATCTATCTACCTATCTATCTACCTATCTATCTATCTATCTATCTTATCTTATCTTATCTATCTATCTATCTATCTAGTATATCAATCAATCTATCAATCAATCAATCAATCTATCTATCGGTTAAATCTATCTATCCAGCTAGCGATCTACAAAGACTGACCTTGCCTTGCAATGCATACCAGTTTTCGAAGTTGTGGAGATGCATCAGCAGGATGCATCTTCTTTGTGCCAAAGTCCACATTGCCAGAGTAATAAACCAAATTCCATCTCCTCATTCTGGCCTCTTCCCAAACATCTGCTTCCCCAGCTCGAAATGCGGCAATATTGCAGTTGGTTGCATGATGAAGACACCTCACACGGTCAAGATTTCCGGTTTCAAGAACCAAAACAAAGGCGATACAATGCTAGAATGAAAAAAACAATGCCAGGACTTTCACATCTTACACTTCCGGCCGCTCGCCAAGTGTATGTAGATTTTTTTGAAAGAAACATCTGGAATTGTCCGGAATGACAAACGGCAATGGGCCCGGGTTCTGTCAAACCCCAAACCCGGGTCACCACAACCACATTCTGCACACCATTTGCTGTTTCTTGTCTAGCCATGTCAATGATTCCGCAACAGCTTGAGGAATCCCTATGCATGCCATAACTGCCATAGCCAATATTTACAATGATGATACTCACCACTGCAGCAAGGCTGCTGCCTATCAAGGCTTTTCAATCTAATAGCCAAATAGGAACCAAGCTGTTGTCCATATTGGAGCTAGATGGAGCTAGTATATAGTATGTACTGATAGCATGGTGGCATCGTGGTAGCTATAGAAAGACTATTCTGGCATCCTTCGATCGGTTTTGCATCCCTCAAAGTTAGCGCAGTCTGTGAAATCCAATGCTTGCATAGCCTTGCCATTGAAATCTATTAAAAACAATCTATTAAAACATCTGAAACCAAGTCAGTCTTGAAACCGGAGCCAACTTTGATCTTAGAGCATTCAACAATATCGTCTCCTATACTCAGCCCTTGCTAACGCTATCGCCTGAAAAAGGGAAGTCCTGTATGCACATTCTCATTCACAGCGATCATGTCTGACACCTCAGTCATGAGATGTCATGAGAGTATTGTAAGACTTCATAGAGTTCAATGAAACTCAAGCAAAAACGCATCAATTTGTACCGGGATCAGGGATGCGGAGAGGATTGTGAAACATCAGCTCACCTAGCACTACGATGAAAACAACGCTCTCACAATGCAGCAGGCCATGACAGGCTGTGGGGATATCCGAAAAAGGGAATTGTCGGAACTATGCACCCTAGCTGGATGATAGCTATTCTTTCGATCTATGGTAATCCATTGTAGCCTATCACAAACTGCAGAAAACACTGATAATGGAGTCGCGGACCGGGAGTTCTCATGAAACTGAAGCGACAACGAGTCTAAGGGAAGGTCGTCATAGCATTCAAAGCCTTTGGATGAGGACGGCCAAGAAGCCTACACAAAAAGGTGGGTCATCGGGGTGGGAAGGAGACACTTACCACAATTCCGCTTAAGTGCATCGCAAAACCAGAAAAAGGCGCAGGCACTTCCTACTGTACTGTTGCTGACTTCGCTGCCTCCTACCTACAAGCTCTGAAATTAAAAGGCAAAGTGGCCTTGCTATATGCCCAGGCAAGGAAGAATGATGGAGAAAAACATGTAGAGTTCTTACCGTCACAGCTATTCAGCTCGATTGTCCCAACTCATTTGTTCAAATCACCAAGATACTGAATTTTGGCTTTTAAAAAACAAGGTTAAACTTAAGAAATATGTATACACACACAAATATTATATATATATATATATATGTATTGCGGAATCGATAGCCACTTAGCCAATGAAATGTGCAAGTGCATGCAAGTCACAAATGCTTGTTTTGACACTGCGATGAACGCTGTGCTTGAGCCAACCATCGTGGTCGGCAAAGAAGTTGATGCTGCCAGACCTGACATGCCAATGGATGGATTTAGTCTTCAGCGGTCCACTGAATCCTCATTTCCACACTGGTTATCTTTGTCTGGAGTTAAATCTATCCACTGACCTGCCATGACTTGCGAAAGCGTCTTTGGCTTCATGCTCTCTGTAAGACTGTCCGCTGACATCTTCTCGGTGTTCACCCACGACAATTTCGTGGTGGCTTCGGCTGGAAGGTGGTCCGTCAGCAGCGGATGTCCAGTCTCTGCTCCTTGACGCCTCCATATTTTTTGCCTCACTCCGCTCAGATCGATCGCCAGCCTTTTGTCTCCCACTGTGTGAAGCCCTGACTGGTTCACACTTTCTTCCAGACTTCTGCAATCCTTGAACAGCTCGATGTTCTTGCCGTCCATTGCATTGATCTGCCATTGTTGACCGCCTCGGAGACGTGGATGGCATAGTCCATGAAGCATCATACGCACGTGCTCGGCCTCCTCCATGCCAGAAATCAAAGACATGGCCTCCGCTTGACGGGTCGAACGGCACACGCGCTTGATTGTCCAAGAGCAAAAGTTGCCCCTGTTTCGCCTCCTTGAACTTGGGCGGCCCCAGGCCGAGCAATCTGCCGCTCTGACTGCGAAACTCCAGCTTCTTGCCCTCTGAGTTCACGTCGTGGTCATTTGCAAAACTTGAATCCTGCATGCCGACGATCACCGCGTCCTCAAAGCGAAAAGCACGAAGAGGACAATGAATGCCAGCGGACTTGGTCTTGTGGGCAATGGAAGTGACCGTGTTGGCATAGCGGATGTCCTCATAGGTGGCCGTGTGCACATTGGATTGGAGCTTGCTCGCTGCGTAGGCCAAATCCGGTCTGCAGACACGAGCTAGCCATGCAAGAGATCCAATAATGCTCCTCAATTGCTGCCTCTGCGCTTCTGTGATCTTCTCTTGCTTCTTCTTGCGAACCGGCAGGTAGATAGGTCGCACACGGTCGATCAGGCTCGGACAGGTAATGTGAATGCCGTCCTTGTCCTTGACAACATCGCGACCGCAATACTTGAAGACATTCTTTTCCACATTTTTCCACCTTGCTAAACTTATAGACATCGCATACCTCCTGCATCCTCTTCTCCGCCTCAGCTCCTCCGGTCCATAGCAAAGCATCAACATGAACTATAGCCAAGCCCTCAAGCTCTCCCTTGTCATTCACCAGGCTGTAGGCTGCTGCTTCATGCGGTACTGCCTTGAAGCCCTTCTGAATCATCGTTTGAGCCTCTTGGTGCATCCTTTGTTCCATAGACCGTAGACGTCACCACATAGTAATCTCCTGGTGGATCACCTCCGGGAGTCCCTTGGGCATCTTGAGGACCAGGATTCTGTCCATGGTGGGGCCTTGACAAAATGGCGGTGATATGTCTCCAGCCCAAACATCTGTGTCGCGGCAGTTGGCCAGGCACATAGTCGTGGCAGTCATCACTTGACTGACCGTTGGAGAGTCAGTCCTCATCTTGGATGAATCTTCCAAGTCACCTCGCACCACGATCCTCGACTTCATCACCGCCGGCTCCCCAATCTCGGCCTTGTTGGTCTCAACCCAGCGCGTAGGAACGGCGTTCAGCTTTGGATCCTTCTTCTGCATCTTCTTGAACTCAGCCTCTGTGATCCATTTGCCGTGGGTATACTTCTGCCAATTGGCCCATTCCTTCTCTCGCGCTGCGCGCATCTTCTCCTGAATCTCTGGCGGCTCCTTGTCATACACAACCTCTCTGCCTGCTCCTGCCATCGGGTTCTTCTTCTGATACCTTCTCGTTCTTGTCGCCACGTGCTTGGCCTGTCTGCTGGCCAAGAATGCAATCATTTGCTTCTCCTTGCCTAAGGCTTTGATCTCATCCTCTGAGTGGCATGCTCGTGAGTCTCCATCCAGTCTCGCTCGCATCGCATTGGTCAATGGCGTAGGCTGCGATGCTTGTTGAAGTCCTGGTGGTTGTGGCGGTCCCAAGGCCACGGGTGCTGCTGCTGGATGGGAAGAAATCTCTTCAGACCGATCAGGTGCGGTTGGCCGCCCACGTCGCTGAGAATTGATGGCGATGGCACGATGGACTCGGCAATCTCCGCTGGCCTGTGGATCTCGAAGTCGTCCATCTCAGGTTCCGGTACAGGAACTTCACGTGGCACCACCAGCTCGGCTGGTTGTAGAAGTTGTCCCGGGTTAGCAGCCACTCCAGCGTCAACTCCCTCAGTTGTTCCTTCTGGAACTGGAAAATCAGTGACCAAGACGCCCACAAGTGCTTGTCCTTCAAAACGTGGTCGTGGATGTCGAGCCGCGTCTCTGTCCACTGCAAAGGGCACATAGTCGTCCAAATAGACTTCCTCCCCATCCTCAGCCACCATTTCTCGTCCTTGTTTCCAACGGGGTCGTAGCTCCAGGATGTTCTTCTAGTGGATCTCCTCTGCAGATGCTGGACGGCATGAGTCTCAGGCACCAGTAATGTGACGCCTCCATGCAATAGCCAGATGGATGACGTCCCTTGATTTCCGAGCATTTGTGCTGGTCCATACCACTTGCTTTTGCGGTGGAAGCTGAGCAGATTGCCAACTCTGTAGGGACCTCGCATGGGGACACTCTTACTCAGCAATGCCTTGCGCACCTTGTTGCAAGAATCAACATGAACAAAGGCCTCCTCTGCAGCTTGTCTCATCAGCAGCTGCAACATGAACGTCTCCTGCACGGGTGGCTCCTCCTCCAAGTCCACAATCTTTTGGTGTTTTATGTTGGCATCAAAAGATTGTCCAGTGAGACTTGTGGCATCCTCTGGTGTTTGTCCAGGTACCCGTTGCGCTGGGGAGTTGCCTGAACTGTTCAGCATGACATTCTTGGTGCGGGCTGACTCCTTGCGCAAAGTGCGGAGATCATCTCAGCTCCACAGAAATGCTTGCTATGGATCGCTCGGCCCATCATCTCCTTCAAGATGCCGCCTTGACGCTCACCTGCGCCCAACTGGTACGCCGCTTGTACTCCTGTCCTCCTCACTTCAACACCGTGTCCTTGAAGTAGGCTGTTCAGCTTCCCTTTGTTGTGAACTCCTTGCTCGCTCACCAGCACTGTCGGTGCACCAAATTGGCATGATCCAGGAACGGTTCAAAGCTTCGGCGATGGGATGACGGAGTTCCACCTCCACCTACCCGAGCTGCAATGTGGTATCGGGTAGCCAGGTCAGCTATGCTGAGAATCGCATGACTGCCTCCTCTGCAGTCATGCACCTCAAACACATCAGTGGACACCTCGTGGTTGAACCTGAGCTGGTGATCGGGACGTAGCGGTCTCGTCTCCCGAGGTTGTTCAACCTTCTTGACCTCATCGCATCTGGGACACCTGAAATGCTGCGCCGCTGCGATCACCTTCTTGTCGGCCATGGATGCTCCAAGAAGCCGTACGAGAGCTTGATTGGAACAGGGAGCCATCATAGAGTGCAAACGTCGTAGGGCCACTCGCTGGTCTTTGGTGATCTGCAACCATTCTTGTCTTCGATCAAGATTATCAAGCTCCTTCCCAGCTCATCCTGCTTGTCCACCACAAACTCCTCATAGTCTTCCTCTCGATCCAGCCCCTGCAGGTCGATCTTTCTCTTCCATGGCATCTCACTCACATCATCCATGCCATGGATTGTGTCCAGTGGTCCTTGCTCTTCTCGCTCCTCTTATTCATACCCCATCGAGAAGCCCAACTTCAAAACTTGCCTGCGCAACTCCTCCTGGGCTCCATACATGATTGCAAAGCAAAAATCATCTGGCAAATGCTGTGCCTTCTTCGTCCTCTGCCCTCCTTCCAGCGGCTCATGGTTGTGGCTCTCGTCGCATCGGGTCGTCAGGTAGTGCGTGATCTCACTTCATGACAGCAACATTCCAGTGGCCTTCTGATGTGGAAGTCTAGAATATCCTTCAAGTCCATACATGCATTGATCCAGTCGCCATAGCTCAACAGGTTCTCCTGTGACTGGATGTATGATGGGCTCCGTGTAGAGGTCTTCCATGAAACGTAGTTTCCGCAGCAATGACGACCACGGATTCTCCAGCACGATCTCTCTGCCTTTCTCAATCCGCTTGCGCACCACTCCTGCCAGCCACTTCAGCACTGGATACCAGCTTTGGCGATCTGCCATGATCTTGTTGTAGAGCTCCTCAGACTTACTCATGTTGACATGTTGCCAAGAGCTCCATGGTCCGCAAACAGGACTCATCGAGGTGATCATGGGCTCTCCAGTGGCGGCTCCAAGTATCCACGTGGCATACCATGCTCTTGTTCAACTCGTCGCCGCGCTGCATCTTGTAGTGCTCGACGTTGCGCCTCAGAAATACCTGAACCTTCAGAAGGTAATTCAGGGATCTTCGGAAGCCCTTGAGCTGCCTTTGCTGCCCACCGTGCCAAGTTCTGTCGAGCCTCCTCACTGAACTGTGGGTGACCGGGCGCAAAGGAGCGCTCCTTGTACACATCTTGTCACTTGTCATTCTGGACCCTCTCAATTCTCATAGCGGGACAGGTACAGGGTCCAAGTAGCGCATCCTCGCAGCTGGATGTTGCCACTGAACTTCGGGTGGATTCAACTGTGCCACCAACGCTGCATGCTCATCTTGCAGTCGCTGCGGCAAGTGGCCAGGTCGCAAAGACCCGGCCTGGGACCTGGCCTGTGCCTCACGAATCATCTCATCCAACATCTCATCAGCGCTCTTTGAATCCGTCAACTTCAGCACCATGTAGGCAGTGGATGCGGTGGCCTTGTCATCCTCGTACCCATTGACCGTGAAGTACACCGTTCTCGGCTTGTCATTGCCCTTGCTCTGGCCAGACTTGCCGCCCTTGGAGGTGTTGTCCTGGTAGTAGACGATGTAGTTCCCTTGGGTCCTTTGCCTTTGTTGCCACCCTTGCGCACATTCTTGGGGCACAGTGCATCATTGCCCCAGTGTCCATATTGTTCATATCGCCTGCATGTAGTCTTAGCCTTTGATGGCCGGCCCGCATTCTTCTCCTCAAGCGTCAGGTTGCCTCTGACCTCATAGCTGCGTCCTTGAGACTAGTGTCCTGTCTCCTGCGCCTTCTGTCGTGCATAGTGCACCTCACTCTCGGCTTGAAGGATGTCGGAGGCATAGTCAATGGCTTCCTGCTCGGTCTCGTCCAGGCCCTCGTCAATATTCGTCAATGATGGCCTGCAGTCTCGCCATAGTAGGCCGTGTCGTCATAGTCATCCTATCCTCCCAATGACTGAGAGGCATTCTCTCACGCTTCATCTCGATCTCCTTCAGCATGATACGACCTCCATGGAGTCTTGCTCTTGTTGTAGCCCTTGCCGGATCCCTTGTAGGAAAACTTGCCTCCTTTGCTGGCCACCATGTGCTCCTCCATGTCGATACCTGGACTCACACTCGTGAATGCGGGAATGCTGCGCTACCAACTCCTCACACACCTTCTTCGATGTAACCTCTCCTCCAATGGCGGTGCGGATCAAGAGCCTGTGATCTTCATGAGCCCAGCGTTCTGCAACAGCTGTTCGGCCACAATGCCGTCGCGCAGTTTCAACTCCGGATCCAAGTCCGTCATCAGCCCGTACCAAGCCTTCCTTCGTAGAACATAGCTCGGAATGCTCTCACCGTGTTGTCGGGATAGAGGTCCTCCTTGCTGAGCTCCTGCTTGATATGGCTCCTGGGCTTCTTGGCGGCTTCGAGGTTGTAGCATCGTCTGCGTGGAATGAAGCAAATAGTCCGGTCCTTCGTCACCAGCGAGCTTCTCGAAAGCCAGACGTGCTGATTCACCGTCGAATCGAGGAACGCCGCTTTTGCCCTCAGTAGATGCTGCTTCGTTGTGCGTCTGCGAAAACGTATGCCGTCGCAGGCTGTCCAACACCGACATGGCTCAGCAATTGGCGAGGTATGGAAAGGTGTAGGGCGATCACCTTTCGAGGGTCTTACCAAAAGGGTTCCCCCGGAGCTTAAATAAGCTCCGCTACCAATGCGGAATTGATAGCCACTATTAGCAAATGAAATGTGCAAGTGCATGCAAGTCCCACATGCTTGTTTTGACACTGCGATGAATGCTGTGCTTGAGCCAACCATCGTGGTCGGCAAAGAAGTTGATTTTGATGCTGCAAAACCTGACATGCCAGTGGATGGACTTAGTCTGCAGGGGTCCATTGAATTTTTTATTTTCACAGTATTCCCTCAAAAGATTTGGTGATCATATCCCGGTGGATCAAAGAACATAATCTAACATACATATGTATGATATACCGCAATAAACACCAGTTATGTACAGTTATATATTTATATATATATACACACCATTAGTACCTGCACGAGGCGGGGCGGAAGGCGCCTTAAGGATATACTATAAGACATTTCTCATCTATAGAATATAGAACTTGCATGCGCCGTGCGCCAGCCAGGCCCGTGCGTGCGTGCTTTGTGCGAAGCTGTTGCGGTGTTGTTGTCCAAGAATGACCTGCGCGGCCCCGGTGCAACGCAACGCCAAGCGAACACTTTCTTCACACTTTACACTGCACGCTTCACACCCCGCACTTCACACTTCACACTTGCACTTCACACTCCACAATTCACCTCATCTCAAGTCATGTGAGCTCTTCTCACCTCATCTCACCTCATCTCACCTCATCTCAGCTCTTCTCATCTCATCCCATCTGTTCGCACATGTCATCTAAGTAAGTTCTTCTCGACTGTTTTAACCTCATCCTAGCACTGATCAGCCATTCTCATCTCCTCGAAGTTTGTCTCAACTCATCTCAGCTGTTCTGCTGCACGCCAGAAAGCTCTTACTGTCACAGAGAAGTCTCTGGCGCAAAAAACCTTGGGAGCAGAAAGATTTTGCACACAGAAGCTTGAGACACAGATGCATTTGCACAGAAAAGCCTTTACATAATACTTTGTACCACAAAGCTTGCACAAAGCACGTGTACTACTTTGTACTACAAAGCTTGCGCAAAGCACTTCCCAGTACTACTTCTTACTACAAAGCTTGCACCAAAAATTCTTCCCAGTACTACTTTGTAGTACAAGGCTTGCACAAAGCACTTCCCAGCACTTCTTTGTACTACGAAGCTTGTGCAAAGTACCATCCAGTACTACTTTGTACTACAAAGCTTGCACAAAGTACGTCCCAGTACCACTTTGTACTACAAAGCTTGCACCAAAAATTGTTCCCAGTACTACCTTGTACTACAAAGCTTGCACAAAGCACGTCTGAGTATTACTTTGTAGCACAAAGCTTGCGAAAGGACTTCCCAGTACTACTTTGTACTGCAAAGCTTGCACAGGCTACTTCCCAGTACTACTTTGTACTACAAGACTGCTTGCACAAAGCACTTCCCAGCACTTCTTTGTACTACGAAGCTTGTGCAAAGTACCATCCAGTACTACTTTGTACTACAAAGCTTGCACAAAGCACGTCCCAGTACTACTTTGTACTACAAAGCTTGCACAAAAAGTACTTCCCAGTACTACTTTGTACTACACGAAGTTTTTACACAGAGAAACGTTTTGGCACATATTGACAACAGAAATTGCAGCTCCATACCCGGATCCCGGCGCCAAAGGGAAAAAACCGATTGTGAAGCACTTTCGAAAAGGATGTTTTCAAGGAAAATCACCAGCGCCAAAATGAAGAGAAAATGCTGACAAATCACTATCGCAGCCTTGATGAAGCCACTCCAATACGATTTACAATGCCCAGCTGCAAAAGACAAAAGTATTACGCATGCAGCCGCGGAACCAAGCAACCTTGACGCAGCCCCACCGCACAAACAAGGTACCCTTCATCGCCGGCTGCAGCCACTTTAAACAGAAAAACACAAGGTTTCGTGCTCCGGCTTTCTCCCCAAGCCATTACAATGCCTTTTGCAGCATCGCGTGGCAAACCTGCATGTATTTACGCATATGACAACACAAGATGACAACAATCATGCAGCCATTCAAATGCGATCTGCAACCACAGATTCAAGAAACGCAAAGAACTACGCACGCATGAGCAACATTGAACAACCAGATATGCAGAACACCAAGGGAGAACCGATTCGACGATGAAACGATTGCAGCCGCAACCGCCGCACACACAAGGTACCTTTCAGTGCCGCCTGCAGCCACTGCACACGGAAAAACACATGGTTTCGTGCTCCGGCTTCCTCCCCAACACAAGCCCCATGCAACATTCTTGCAGCCATTACAATGCCTTTTGCAGCATCGCGAATCGCGTGGCAAACCTGCATGTATCTACGCATATGACAACACAAGATGACAACAATCATGCAGCCATTCAAATGCGATTTGCAACCACAGGTTCAAGAAACGCAAAGAACTACGCACACATGAACAACATTGAACAACCACACGTTGCAGAACACCAAGGGAGAACCGATTCGACGATGAAACGATCGCAGCCGCAACCGCCGCACACACACACAAGGTACCTCTCAGTGCTGCGTGCAGCCACTTAACACGGAAAAACACAAGGTTTGGTGCTCTGGCTTCCTCCCCAACACAGGCCCCATGCAACATTCATGCAGCCATTACAATGCGTTTTGCAGCATCGCGTGGCAAACCTGCATGTATTTACGCATATGACAACACAAGATGACAACAATCATGCAGCCATT
>Ga0126342_10010141_pt1 | contig 16850 bp, 30 predicted proteins | sample Cyp1metagenome_FD_92528 | JGI IMG/M metagenome (GOLD analysis project Ga0126342, IMG submission 92528) | Coral microbial communities from Lord Howe Island, Old Settlement Bay, Australia - Cyphastrea 1 metagenome | ecosystem: Host-associated > Invertebrates > Cnidaria > Coral ... | reverse complement strand
TGAGGTTTTTTACGGTTTGAGGTCCGGTTGAGGTAAGAGTGCTTACTCAAAACCACCTCAATCTATCGTTTTTATGGTTTGAGTAGGATTTGAGTGGATTTTGAGTAGGATTTGAGTGGATTTTGAAAATAGCAACTCAGATCCTATTCAAACGGACCTCGGCAGTTGCCCCCGGTCCACAGACCCCCCCTCACTGTGACCCTATGAGCTTTTGAGTTTTATGCGACAGTCGGGCTTGAGCACTTCTTCCAGATCTATGTCAAGAAGGTCGGGCTTGGAGCAGAGCACTTCGAGCGCTGGTCCAATGCAAAGTAATTTGGATAACAGCAAGAGGCAAGCTCACTCCAAGGGGGCAGCGTGCTCAAGTGGACCTTCTGCGATGAGCGGCTCTGGTGGCGCTGAATCTTCGGCGGCTAGAGGCGGCTGCGGTATGGCTGTTCCTTCTGCAGCGGGCGGCTCTCTGGCGTCTGGTGGCAGCCGTGGTGATGCCGCTGAAGGTGGGATAGTAGGTGTAGGTGTAAAGTTAAATCTCCATAATCCATGGAACCTTTTCCAACATGAAAACAAGGGCAAAGGTTGGTCTCCACAGAAAATGGCCGCTATGTGCAAAGTGTGGAAGACCAACCCAAAGAGGAAAATGCCTTGAGCATGAATTTTGACCTTTTATAGGTAGCTTTTTAGGCAATCTTTTAGATGTTTTTAGACATCAAAATTCGAAATCCCTGGTGAAATCGTGATGGAACACGATTTGGGGGAGTCTGTCCAGCCAAGGGATGACACGCACAAATCTGAGGTCTATCTACGACCTGGAGGCATTTTTTGCTCAGAAAAGGTGCGCAGTGCTTCCAAGCCTGTAATTAGAACCGCATTTACGAAAGTCAATATCAAAATACGGCAGTCCATTCATAAACTCCTGTTTCTTCAACAATCCCGCTTGTGGGTTTTCTATTGTCCAGTATTTCGGTTTAAAACATATTCTATGATTTCTAGCGTCTTCTTTACTATTCTTTTTGCTTCAATGATTTTTCTCCCTCCGGTTGTTTTTGGTATGCTATATTCAGTACACGGGGGCGGCTCGTGTATGAAATCAAAATACCCCACCGGATAATCTGTATAATTCCAATCAAGAATGTCAGTGTTTATCAATGCACCCTTCGAATCTAAAGAAACAACTTCAAAACCAAAATCTTTAGCAACCTTCCCAACACTACCAGTGCCACCAAATAACTCCAATATTTTCATAATAATATATTTAGAAATTCTTTTGATGAATTAAACATATGGTAAATATCCTGCTTTATTAGTATCATCTTTGTAATTATATTTTTCTTTGTCTTCATCCCACTCTATTTTGTAATAGTCTAAGGTGGTTTGCTTCGGTTGCTTTATCTCTTTATCATTCAGTTTTGTAAGATAGACATTTTTTTGTTTTCGTGCGTTCCATCCTTAGCATCTTTACTGTAAGGTCCGGTGTAGTTTTCGTTTCAGCTGCTTCTTGTAACTTCGGTAGTAACTCTAAAACCCGTTTCACACTTTTATTACATCTATTCAGTTTTATTAGTTGATTCTTCTAACATCTTCTAACTTATCTAAATTGACATCACTGACATTTGCTTCATCGCAACCCATGTGCATATACAATAAAACTAGATATTTTAAATCTTTAAAAGTTTTTCATCCATTTCGCCCGTTGATACTCTTCTATTACTTCGTGGTGTGTTCATACCATCACTTATCATTCTGTTAGTGCTTCCCCCGTCTCTGTCTTCTGGTGTGGCTTGTCTGTTCCACGAAAAGGATTTGCTATGCGCTTCAATGTCTTTCGGGTCTCACCATGTCGTTGTCGTTGCTGGTTGAACCACTGGCCGCAGTTTGGTCACTCTCCATTTTTTGAACAGCTGACAGCTGTGTGGGCGCTTCCTCTTGGTGTCGATGTGTAGCTTTCACCTTGCTGAAACCTTCGTTGTTTCAATTTGCTCGAGAATGTTCAAGCATTTGACAGTGCATTCACTATATGGAAATTCAGGTATCAGGACATGCTTGCAGGTATGGTCGTTGGTACGGTTCAACTGTGCACCAATTCGAGGGAATGCTTAAGCCGTCCAAGGGTTGAATTGAATTTTGGCCATTGAGCCTGACGAGGGGAGTTTGCATTTGAGTGTGGGTGCATTTTGTGGTTTGAACTGTTGACTTCTTTTTTAACCTGACACCTCGCGATCGGCCATGTTTCCATTCTCTTGGCAACCTCGATCCTAGATGCCACCAACCCTGACCCTATGATGCAATCAGCGTGGACTCCGATTGCAAATACGGGTCTTCCAGCTCGTAGCATGGTCGGGCAATTCTGTGGAGGTGATCCTCAGATGAACCAACAGAACAGGCGCAGTCCCAAGCTCAGATCTCAACCTTACAACAGCAGAATGGCCTTCTCAATCAACAACTTGCCGCGCTCAAGCTGCATCTCATATTCATCAACTCCAACAATTCTTAAATCCACCATCAACCTCCTGTACTGTCGCCATCCCTTCCAGCTGTTCCCCCACCGACGACTGAGCCTTCCCTGAAGGCACCAGTCCCACTCCACCTTCTTTCAATCCAGATGAGATGATCAGGAGGCTTCGTGACAACTTCAAGGATCGATGAATGACACTCTTCGCAAGATTCAAGAATCCAATCCACCTCTACCAGCTCCGGCCGTACCTCCACCTGTCAATCCACCACAGCTACCACAGGTGCTACCTCCTGTGTCACCACCACCCAGTGTCCATACTGCTCTTTTTACCCATCGACGATCACGGTCACAACCTTGTGCCAGAGAACATCTCCGTGAAGACGCGGACCTACATTTCGACAAACGACCACATTCTCAACATCGCAGTCCACTTCGCCAACGCACTACTTCCATCCGTCCCAGACGGAGCCACCGTCGCTTCTCACGATCACCATGGCCTTCCTGGCTTCGACTACGTTCTCGAACCAAGTCTCCGTCACCAACCCTTGCGAACTCTCTACAAAATCAACGTCACGACTACTACTCCGATTGGTCTTCACAACCCAAGTCCAGCTATCAAGACTGGACCTATGCATCACAGTCCAGACCTCCTGGTCATTATCAGGACTGGTCATCGACCCCGCAGTCCAGTTGGAAGAAGGACCAGCCCCATGATTGGTCCTCTACTAGTCCTCTACTTATCATTACCATCAAAAACAGGACCAACAGTATGGTGGGAAATACGACTCAACCGCCTGATGGCGTCAGTCCTACCAATCCGACAATCAGGATCAATCCACCTTATATTCCAACCAAGTCCGCCTCCAAGCGGCACAACCTATTACCAAACCTATCACAGCTTACTCTTCTGATCCACCTCTCAATGCCAACAACATGCTAAGAAGAAGCAGCCGTCCAAACCTGGTCGTCCTTCAAACAACAGGAGCCCCTGCCTCTAAGGTACGCTCCTTCAGTTCCTCTTCAGGAAGGTGAAATCCTTCTCACAAATTTGAACCACTCCCATGAGGAATGGATCTCTCAGGTTCAATTTGCATTGAACCACCGGTCTCGCGTAAAGGCTGCCTGTGAACTCCCAGAGGATGAACGTCCCCAACCCCTCAGGAAAGCCAGCAAGGCCGCACGATCGTCACTCGGTCACTCACCAGCCTGGACGACAACATCCCAACGTTCAAAATCGAACTAGCGGTTCATGGCGCTGGTCTTCTCGAATCCTTCCAGCATCTTCCAGCTTTCCCATGCCAAGATCCTGAATCTTGGAAGTCCTGCCACAAAAAAAAACGTTGTGATTCAAGCCCCGGATCTACCCAAATTCCAACCTCGTCCACCTTTCAAAGGTAAGGCAACTCAGACTTGGGCGCTGATCCATGGAACGTCCACAACAGCCGCACGAGGCATATTGCTGGAAGGTCTTATCCGACCTGCAGACTGGACGTCCAATCCTGACTTGAAAAGCAGCCAGCTTCCCACATTTGGAGCTTATGCTTTGGGGATGGAGGTAGGACGTGCTGATAGCACCCTGCGGGCGGCTATTGACCTCATGGATGGAGCTTCAAAGAAGGGTGACTTGGGATAAGCTCCAAACGGGAACGCCATCCGACTCTGATAATGAGGAGACGGAGCCACCTCCATTGGGAACAACTTGGGCGACACTTACCCTGATGAACCAAGTCTCCCAGATTGGAGAAATTGATAGGCCGCAAGGCCATTTGGCGGACCCAAAGCTCGGATCCTGCTTTTCTAGGACATTCTGGACCTTCCACATATGAAAAGTGATCGCGCTGCACTGCTGCCTCAACCTGATCATGTGTTAATTTGCTGTCATTTTAAGGTGAACTTGAGAAGAGACTTGCAATGCAATTTTGATTGGATCTTTTCTTTAACTTGTTTTGGATTGATGGATTCTGATGGACATTTGCCTGACTGTTTCCTTTGTTTTTTGACTTGCGGTCATTTGTGATTATTTGCTTATGTATTCTTCCAGCACTGTTTTGTTGCAGCTTTTTTTGCAACCTGAGAAGTCGCCGCACCTGTTTACTGATTTGGTTACGCGATGCCCTCCGATCGCTCTTGCTCACCATTGCCGGCACGTAACCGACAAGATCATCAAGGGCAACGACGATCACTACCGTGCTTTCCAAGATGGTGTGGTCCTATGGGGTCAGCGGTCCAGAACTTACCAAATATGTCCAGGCCCCAGATGATTCCAAAATGGCCACCGTGCCAGCCGGGACCTTCTGGAATGGGAAGGATGATGACTCCACAGCTTCCACAGAGCTGGACTATGTCTCAACCGTTTCCACCAGTTCCACCGTCCATGCCTCCACCATCTACGATTGCATGATCTCCAATGTTAGGGCGGCTTCCAACTCAAGCCTGTCCTCCCACCCAAGCCTGTTCACCCACTCAACCATGTTTCTCACCGCCTCAGCCCAGTCCACGAGCACCTCTCCAACCCGACCCCCATCCACTCCGGCCATACCACCGATGCATCACACGTCTATGGTTTTGATCTGAACGAGAATTGGATGGGTGACAGAGACCATTATGACAATCGGAAGATCAGCGGTTTGACTGGACATTGAAGGATGTGATCCTCTTGCTTGGCCAGTGATGCCAGTGGCCGCCTTGTTATACCAACAGGCCAACAACCATGAGCTACGGAAACTGGCTCTTGGGAGAGAGAGAGTTGTATCTTATCCCTACAGGGGATATCGCGGCCGTCGTGTTTGCCGCGGAATTGCTCCCACAGTTGAGGAATAGAGGGGTCGACCTGGACCGCATCTCCCAGGTCAGGGCTCGACAGGATGGTAAGACGCTGGGCAAAACCTCGAACACCAAATATGCGGCACAGCTCATTGCTGAGCATATTCAGCTTCCAATCCGATCTGCCGATCCCGACTCACAGCATGAGATCACACATCTCCGTAGTCAGTTGGCTGAACTACGCCAACGTCTTGGAAACTGTTGGGGTCTGGTGCTCCTTCACCACCTCCTTTGTTTGACCCAGCCTGTCTTCTGACCATTCCACAACTGTCCAACACTTGGCTCACTGACAACGTTCCCGCTGGCCTGGCTGATCAGACACGTGCACAGTGGCTTAAGGAACTTCCAATTTCTGAAGTTCAACGTAATGTCCTCACATCCAACATCGCCAAAGCTGACACTTGGTGGTCCAATCAGCCGGCTGAAGCCGATGAAACGATCCAAAAAATTGCAGTGATGATGGGCATCCCGGTCAACCTTCTTCAGAAGAATTTCAATGCTTCAAACCTTATCAAGGTTCTGACGGTGGCGATCAGTATGACCAATTGACTAGCTCCACCTCTCCGGAGGAAACTTAAGCACAAAGTCCTTTAATCCTACCTTATATAATTTTCTCCACACGATGATCCTGGTAGTGCCCGTTTTGACACCCTTAAATCTCTTTTTCAATGGCTTCGTATTGCACAAACCCGCATGATGGTACTGTCCATCATCTATGGCCTCAGGCCTAATCCCAAGCTGAAGGCAATTTTGGAAGGATGTGCAAATCTTGACAACCTGTGGGGCTCGTCGCTTACCTCACACAATCTCTTTTGGAAGGAATGTTTCCTTCCCAACTGTCTGTACATTCGCTTCGCCCATATCCTGAACACGCAACCCAATTTCACATTGGGTCTGCCATGTGCCATGTTCTGGATCGAGAGCACAGCCGATCCAGAAAATACCTTCAACTCAGCAACGACAAGCTGGTTCATGCTGAACTGGCCCTCAGATTCTGGCGTGAACATCAGAACCTCTATGTTTGGGCCCGAATCCCTCTTTTTGTTCGTCGTGCTGACTATCGCTGCCTGGAACTTGCCCTCATATAGGGTGGCAACCCCGGCCCAACTATCCTTTTATCTGCCAATTTTTCCCCCTTCGAAGAGAACTTTTGAAGAAACTTGCCATGAATACCAATGCCCCAGCTTGGACTAGCCAGGCGCCGTGCCAAACACAAATTCACGCCACAGGTGGTCAAAGGCATCTTGGCCTCTGACCGGTTCCAAAATCGTCTTGAACTTTGGACGATCATCCACGCCTTAGGATCGAATACCAAAGCCCGGTTCGAAACCACCAAGATGTTGCGATCTAGTTCTGGTGGACTTACCCTCTGCTATGCACTCCGTCGTCTTAGCAACAACATCCAGGAGCCCTATCGCACTTTGTCTTTACAGGCAATCGACGCGTCCATCAACTGGTGGAAAGGCAAGCCAGCTCCTCGCGCCTCTGCTTTGAGAGCACCGTGGTCCCTCAGTCCTGATCTTCAAAAGTCTCTCAAACACGGTCTTCCCCAATGGCACCTTCAAGTCTTGGCTCGCCAGGTCCCTTGCCATGTCCCGTGATTCAAGGCCATCTTTGTCAAATTGTCAAACATTCCTCGGTTTTGGACCACAACTCTACAACTACAAACAGGCTGTTACGACGTGGTCTACCAACATCGACGTCGAGTGTTGCTGTAAGATTTGGTCTCAGTACGAGAAGGCATCTCTCAATCCGAGTGACCCCCAGCGGGTCCTATCAGGATCCCTACTTGCAGGCCTTCTTTCCCCAGACATTGGCGTCATTGCTGAGGGCTCTCTTTTGAACAAGGTGTTCTCTACGAAGAAGAGCTACCAAGCTACCCTCACCCAAGATCTTCGTGCATAGACTAAGCGCAATGGTCTGCCTTCCATGTCCACCAACCATATTTCCGACCTTGTTCAACTCCTTTGGCAACAACACACCAACCACTTAACTCACCACATTACCAAATCCACCATGAATTCCCTCCAGTCTACGTTTGACGGAGCCATCTTTCATTGTGAGAACAAACACGCCTCGTCCTTACGCATCTTTTGCCCGTATCTCTACTTCCAAGCCATTGAGACAACTTTCATCGACACCTCCATTTTTGAGACGGTTCGCCAGAACCCGCAAACTCTTGTAACCTCGTTTGTCTCATCTTGACAGACATCCTTTGGCCGATCTTATCCATGGGCTATTGAACGGCTATTGGAAAGGGACGCCAACGCCCATCGGGATACATTCTGGCTATTGAAAGCTTATCAAAGCGGACGGCCCATCATTTCGTTCGTGGACTGCCCACTTCGGCCGATGCTCAACATCCTGGCCAGGATGATTTTTCAACTCATCCCAGTGGCCTGCCCCAGCCATTTCGCCTCTGGAGATGTTTGCACACTCCTCAAGATTCTTCAAGAAGCTCCTTGCGACTAGGATCTGGCCGGTTTTTGACCAAGCTCTGCTTTTGGGTGCGTGGTATATGCTCCTCGACTTCCTTCGTCCTCACATAGATGTCGGTGACAACGAAATCTTCTCGCTTTATCCAGGCAAATCCAACAATCCTGGTGACCTCATCAAAGGTCGCACGTTCCGACGTCTCAACGTCACCCGCAAGATTGTGATTAAAGGCGTACCGTCTCTCATCAATACGGCTTTGGACATGCAAATTTCGCCTTGGGTCACAGATGCGTCCGCCAGCGCCGTGGCAGTCCTATGGGAAGCCCCTTATGCCCAGCGCGGTGTCTGATGGTAGTTTCTATCAGTGAACAAATTTGGTCCATCAATTTCAAAGAGTCCTCGAGCAATCACAACTTGTTCACCCGTCACATTCGTTATGTCGACAATCGGCTGATCTTCGGAGACAAATGTCTTCAACAGTTGCATCCTTACGAGGTCCTCCGGCATGATGGTTTCTATGGTCGTCCAATTGTGCTGGAAACGGAGCTTCATGCTTGAAACCCAACCACTCGAACTGATCTACTGTGGCCCAACCAACGTTCTCAAGCTTTTTCTCCATTTTCCGCATCTCCTCCGAAAGTGCTACTCAGCGGCTTCCGATCTCGGTTGTCACATCTGGGTCAAAGGCGCATTCCCCATACATCGTGTACATCAAGGTCTTGAGCAATTAATTCATTTGTATGCTTTGGCAGGTTTCTCCCGCCAAGAACCCAACTGCATTTCTTCTCAAATTTTGACCCTGCATCGAGAAAATTACCGCCCCTGTCGTTCGGTCTTTGTCGTTTTTCCTGTTCTTTTGTTTTCCTGACTTTTGGCTCGTGTTTTTTTGCTCAATGATCTGGTTCAAGCTCGTCCCGTGTATTGCTGCTTTCTCGCGCTTGCTGTCATGGATGGTACCTGGCAAGCGAACCCCAGGCAAGTCCATTACCATTTGGCCAGAGCCACCATGCATTTGAACTACATTGCAAGCTTCCTTCCAGTTTTTGACCCAGTCCTCGACTCGGATGACTCTGACTTCCAGCATCGTTTCCCATCCATGCCACCACCGGAATCTCACAACACTCATCATGGCTGTGCATACTTTTGTCCCGATGCCAACTTTCTCCTCTTCGCCACCTCCTTTTTTGCTTTCACATGGTGGTCTTCCATCTCATATGGTCGTGAATCCTGAACCACATCTCCGACCAATGGCATCGGCCCCTAGTGGCCCTTCCAACCTAGTCAACCCTCGCTCCAACCGCGCTGGTACTACCATTTTTGTTGAACGCATCCCAAATCGATCCTACTATACACTTCCACCAACATCGAACCCAGAGGCCCGTCCCAAGAAGAAACAACAGGTCCGTGTCGACCTTACTCAAGATCATCCGGCCCCAACTGTTGATATGGCACCTTCTGGCCATTAACTTGCTTCGGCTGATGAAGATGACTCAGCTACCGATCATGGTCTTCCTGTACATCGATCCTCACCCTCAGCACCTGCTCCAGCCACGCATACCGCTGCACCTGCTGTACCTCTTCGTGAACCTGACCATGAGCCGCCCGTGCCAAACCCTGCCATCAACACGGGCTTATGACCATGGCCGGAAGACGATGACAACGAGCTCATTGGTTACAAGCTGGACACTCGTTCTCGTCCCGCCTGGAAGACCGTAGGCCAGCGGATGCGCCGCACTGCTGATTCGCGCAAAGCTCGCTGGCAAAGGCTGAAGAACAGTCATCCTGATTTAGTGACTCGTACTGATAATGACGCTGAGGACAAACCTCGCATGTCGGACGAAAAAGACGCTTGCTTTTCGTCGTTTCATTATTCCCCATTTCCGTCTTGGTTGCGAGTGACTTGCTCACTGCTTCGTCCTGATTTTCGTTTCGGGCCCTGCTGGCTCATAGTTCCTAGCTCACTTCGTTAGTTCTCTCTTTTTGCAATGGCCCGCTCGCCTTCCCGTACTCGGAGCGCCCCCATACCTCTGCCCATGATGATTTCTTTGGCTTACCTTTCGATTGGGATAGCACCCCAATGGTGCGACGACTTCGAAGGGTGTTGATCCTGGTTGGTTGATCCCCAAGAAGTACGTCATGTTATGGAGGAGGTATGTCATGCCGATGCCATGTCGGCTACTCGGTGCAACTCCCTTCCTTGCCTTACGGGCACAGAAGAATCGGCCCTGTTCACCTACTCGCGCTTGCTACTAGGCTCATGGTCATCACTCCTGGAATACTTCTTTCAGGCATCAGTGAATACATCCGGAAGACTTGGGAAATTCAACTTGATCCTGATGAGTTGGACCTGCGCTGGAACGACAGCTCGGGCGATACTGGTGTCCTTAGCAACAACATCAACATCATTCAACTCCTTACCATGTATCGGCCTTCTTGGTGTCGCGAACAAGATATCGGAACTCTGCTCCCTTCACGACCTTTTACTGATTTCACTCAGCCCTACATTATGCGCCTCTCGTGTCACAGGGCCCTCCGAGAAGGACATTTGGCCTAGACTGGATGTATTTCAAAAAGAGTTGAGCTGTTGCAGGTTGGTTGCTCCTTTCAGCTCTTTTCACTCCTCTTGTCCTCTTTTTTCAGGTTTTTTTTAACAGTCTTGGTTTCTACGTTTCTTATGTTTGCTTGCCATGTAGCTTTCAATATGACCAAACATGATTCCGTCACCGCCAGCTTGCCTTCCCCTCGGGATCTTCGCATGGCTTCGGAACATGAACTGGATGTCCCTATGACCTTGACCTCAGGAGTTGCCCAAGAAGTAACTAGCTTCGGCTACACCAGTCCTTCGGTCCCGATCCGTATGCCTGGTGCTTCCAGTTCTTCCGATCCCACCTTCCAACATCATGCTCCGCTTCAGCCAACTCAATGGCGTCAGCGTAATGTCCACACTCCACACTCATACCTTCAAGATCTTTGAGTACGGCTATCGCTCGGAAGAACTGATGGTGGAAGAAATAGATTCATCGGGACAAACTCGTGTCCGTTCCACGGAACAATTCTTTTATGGAATCGTCGGTCATGTTAGAGATCGACATGGATCTGCGGTTGATGGCTGGCATCAGGCGTCGCAACTGCGACGGCGCGTTCAAGCGGCAGGGCGCGGGCGCGCAGGAAGCCAGCGGTGGGGCATGCACTGCGGTGGTCACTACACTCATCCGGGGGGCCCCACACCTGCAATTCGCGTCCGGCGCCGCAGGAGAACGCGGAAGTGTTCACTGGAGAGGGTGTGCTATGGGCTTGTTGGGGAAACGGCGAAGGCTCGGCTCGCGTAGGGCCCGGCTTGGGACAACAATAGTGCGCGCGAAGGGGGGTCAAGGTCAGAAAGAAGCGCGGCGGACGCATTGTTGTCGGCTGCTGAGCTCTTCCTTTTTTCCCTTGTTCCAGTATACCAAATGCAAAACCGCGCCAGCAATTCTGAATGGGTGCAGGAAGGGGGAGCCTACATATTCAAGAATTGGGGAAAGAGCTGGCACAATGTCTCCCCTGCCGGGCTTATACGTACGAAGACATGCATTCGAAAATGGCGGAGTAATTAATTGTAATCTTGTTCTAAGACCTGTCCTCGTTGTCTCACGGTACTTCTGCTTTACGGCAATCCCTATATTCCCTTCGATGGCAAACTAAGCAGCATGCAAATTGCCTTATGCGTGAAACAAATCTTGAAGCCACGTGACAAGCTGATACTGCTTCATGGGAAGTCGCAGGGCTACCTCCGCACACCAGGACGCACACTTCGCCCCCTGCGCTCGGGCTAGATGGGCTTGCCACCTGCTCTCCAGGCAGTCTCAAAGCCGCGGCAATGACCTGTCAAGCCGAGACAGGCCAAAACGCGGTGAGAGTTAGTTGCGTGATGTTGCGCGTTTTCAGTTGGTCCTTTTCCAAATTTAAAAAACTGCTTGTGGATCCTGTACTTGTCCTAAAAAGGCTTGTGACCTTGACCGTCCATCCAACTCTGGCACTGGCGCTATCCCACGCCAACAGACTTCAAAATGTCGCAAATGTTTTGAGAATGCGTCACGCATCATCATGGGCTTGCTTTGCATCATAAAATTCATGGAAAGCCCAACTAATAGCTGGGGGTGGAGGACCATGATTTACATTCGTTTACGATGGCTGGCGGCAAGAGGGGTTCAGGATTATTAATTCTTACCGTGCTTGTCATGAATAGCGTAGAAGACTTCTGCAAGCCTGCTCAATCGTTACATTGGCTCGGAAATCACAAAGGCACGAACCAGTTGAATCATACCGACTAGTGCAGCCTGCGTGCCCACCCAACGGTGCAATCCTATGCAATTATGGGAAAGTGTGTGTTTGAAATACTTTATGTACGAATGGGCGCCGAAATGTTGGGGAACAATTCAACATGATATAAAAATAAGATGGGGCCGATCGGGGAGCACCCTCGCGAAAAGAAGTAACTTATCCAATGTTCAATCAAGGATGTTCAAGGTATTGTTGAAAGTTGGTGGACTGCGTCACGGGATTAAATTGCGTGCCGCTGCATGCTGCTTGATGGGCAGGACAAGTAACATGTCCATACTGGTTGACTCTTGCATTCAGCACACAGCAACATCAACACCATGTAATGAAGGACGCCCACATGGAAGATAAACCGTGGCTCCTTAAATGGGGGATTCCTTGCACCTGCTTCGCACCTGGTCTGTCCCAACCCTGCGGCTATGATGCCTTTAAAGCTGCTGATCCTTGTGTCGCCAAGCTGTGTGAACGGTCCAAGTCAACTACTGGGACCCTGTGGAGATATGCAAACGCTGTCCTTGGTTGGAAACCCCGAAGCCCCGAGGTCGGTTCCTGGAAACATCTGGAAAGGTTTCAAAATGTTTCAAACAAACCATGAAGCACAAATTGCACATCATTGCACGCTGGGCGCAAATAGGGCTGCCATGCAACTGGGCACAAATTTGCCCACACAGAAATTATGAAAGTTGAGGGCTTTAAATCCTGGGTTTGCCCCGGCCAACAAACATCAAAATTTTGAGCCACCTGCAGTGCCGCTTGAGGTTTTTCCCGGCGCCCAACTTTAGGTAAGCATCTTCGCAGTTTCCTCGTCAAAACCTGGTTGTTGGCCGACGCGGCCGCCCAAAACAAACATGCCTGCCGTCATGGCAAGGACTCAAACCCGACAAAAAGAATAAGCAAACACCGTACTAACCTTCCATGCTTAAAGCTTTAAGATGCTTTAAGCAATCCCAGACACCATAATTCGCCAGAGTCTTTCGATGAACATCAGACCAATTGGACACGATCATGTTGACCTCGTCATAGTCAGGCACCGTGTAGCCATCAGTGGCAACCACAACCATTGGCACATCACCTGGGCAACCGGTGCTGGAACCAATGCTCTTAAGATTCCTTCCGCACAACTGCCCGAACTTGAAACCTGGACTTACATGCGCACCAAACAGTAGAGCAGACTAAAAACCACAGCAGGAGCATCTGTTTGGTCGCCGAAACATGAAGCACAACAAAGAGAGCACCGAAGCTTATAACACTCGCTTTTGAGCCACTCAAGGGCCCCGTGCGGGGTAGGGGTGATACGACCCTATGATGCATGTACATGGTGCAATTTTGCATTTCACTCCGGTCGCCTTTTGGGAGTGCGCACCCCAGTTATCCCAGGCAATCTCTGCACCTTTTGAACGCCTGTTTCGGGGGATCTTCATGCCCATGTTTCAGGTGGTTGCAGGATGCCTCATGATAGCAGCTTCCGCTGCGTGTGAGAAACACACGTGCTGCTGCTTTCTTCTCAGCCAGCTGTGTGCGCAGATCTAAGATCTCCTGACCATATTGGTCCTTCAGCCGTTTTAGCTGGTTGCAGTCGGCCTCCAGGCCATCTTCCGCTTGAGTTCCTCGTTAGCCTCTCGATCTTGCAGCGAGGCAATCTGTCGTGCCGATGCTGCCACTGCTGCCCTTGACTTTTCATAGTCTTCGTGAAGCTTGTCGTACCTCTCCCGCAGGAAAGCGTGCTTCTCGTCCAGCTCATCGCGTTCCGTCAGGAACTTCTGCTTGTCATCCTTGGTCTGCTCGAGAATTTCTCGCAGACGTTCTTCTTGATCTTTCGCATGTTATTTGTCGCTCCTGACTTGGCTCAGCTGACCACAGACTTGCTCGCTGTAGTCAAGCCACTTCTGAGCTTCGACGGTCTTTTCCTCCAGTAGCTCCTTGTACCCATCCAGAGCGTCATCTCGGATCCGCAGTGTAGTTTCCAGCTCCTCCTTGTCGTTCTCCACCTTCTCATACTCGCATCCACAGTGTGTGAATGGAAGCTGCTGGCGCGTCACCTTGCCAAAGCGCTTGGTGAAAGCCTTGCACATCTCATCCATCCATTTCGAAGAGGCAGCGAGGGCAATGTCATCCACATGGGTCTTTGCCATTGCCACCAGTCGTTGGTTCTCCTTCCAAGAGAAGGTGTTCTCATCAAGATGTGAACGTTCTCCACCAGTGGTCTTGATGAAGCTGTGGAGACATAGTTGCCACGCCAATGGGGCGTCATTGAGGCCATACACTGGCTTCACGCGCATCAGGGCATAGTCGTAGATCTGGCTTTCTGTCGCAGCAAGCTCAAGGCTCATTGCGCTGAGGTGACGGTACACATTCAAAGGGGGCAGCACCACCACAATCCTCGTAGGTGCACTGATGCCATGCTCCTTCAAGGCACGCTGAATCTCAGGGAAGGTGAACTCTTTCAGAAAGGCTCCGGCCACGTCCAAGGACTCCAGAGCGCGCTCCTGATCGCAAGCAGCTTGACTTACTAAGAGTCGTTGAGATAGTCGCGTCGCAGTGGTAGATCTCGTGGTCAATTGATCTGAAACCTGTGGCGCAAAGTCTGCTTTTGATCTTGTAGGAGCCATCCGGGTTGCGCTTCCATTTCCGCACCCATCGTGCACCGATCACCATGTCAGACGTGATCTGGGATCTGTGGATCTTCTTGAAGGCACGTTCGGCCACAAACTGTTGTAGTTCTGCGTGATCCGCAGCATCAACATTGTCCCACATGTCTGGCGTGATGTCATTCTCATCGATGTTGGAAGTGGCCTCGTCCACCTTGAAGATTCTAGCCGTTCTGAGGCAGGCTTGAGCAGGACCATCAATCTTGTATTGGATGTTGAAGAGTGCTGGCAGTGTTGCACGTTCCCGCCCTCGATGTTGTTGAAGAAAAGATCTTGTCGTGGAAGTCGTCAGGCCGTAACCATTCTTCCAGCCATCAGCATAGTCCCACCAGATCAGCTTGGAGCGATTGCTCTCGTTGTACCATGACCGCAAGAACTCAAACTCCTTCTTCCCAAGGCACACTTTCTGGCGTTTGCGTTCAGGGGCCATGACAATGGTTCTTGTTTCAGGGCCATCCCTCTTCTTGGATTCCTTGTCAACTTCCATCGATCCAGAGGGGGTCTTTGGAGAGTCCTTCGCCTTGGCTGACTGGTCAGGTCTTGATGCTGGGGCTGGTTCTTCTGCGGGATCGTTGTAGCAGAAAAAGTAGAGAATGCAGATCTCTTCCTTGACATAGGCGCTGAACTTCTTGGCCTTCAGGTGGTTGGCGTTCTTGTGCTCTTGCACGGCGCAATTGTTGCCATTGGAGCCATACAATCAGCGTTCCCGTCGTGTTGTGGGGCGGCTTGAAAGTCCGAAGAGACTTGCCCATCATGATGCCATGAAGTGTTGCCTTCCTCATAGACTTGGATACCAAATCTGCCCAAACCATGATTTATTTGGCTTGGAAGTCATCACGTGGAAGACAAACCCAGGTGCGATTGGGGCGTTGAAGCCATCCATAGGTGTAGACCTTGTACTCCACGAGGCTCTCCACATAGCGCATCAATCGATGCAGAGATGTCTCAGTTTCTTCGTTTGGAAAGCTGACATGGAAGATGCCCCGACAGGGTCTGATGTGGCGAAGTGCCACAAGGTATGGCTTGCCCTGGTTGGATGATGGCTGTCCCTTCGTCAGCGTCAAGTCGAAGGAGTAGTGCTGGGCCTCTCCATCCTGGATCACCTCGCACTTCTCTGCAAAACTCCACCTCTGAAGTTCCTGGCACCAAATCAGGAAGTTGTAGTTGATGTGGTCGTGTCCTGCTGGCTCTGGCCACTCTGTCTTCCTCAATGGCCTGTTGGGTCTGTGCCAATGCAGTCTGGCGTATACGGATCGCCCTCTCAAAGGGGGTGACGTCCGTTTCTGTGGCACCTTCCGCTGTGAGAACTCCTTCACTTTCAACCTCATAGAAGCCATGAGGAAGGGTGCCGAACACCGACATGCATGGTGGCAAAGGTCTTGAGGGTCGTGTTGAACTCCTTGACGTCCAAGTTCAGCACGTAGTTTGAACATGGTGAGCTTGATGAGCTGGACATGGCGTTCAGCCGGTCCAGTGCCGGTGTGTTGTTGCGCACCTTGTCCGGCAGTTGTCCCTTTTGGAACTCTTTCCATGCCAAGCCGCTCAAACTCGGCTCCAGTGGTGTGGCCCATCAACTCATTTGTTGATCCATGACGACCTTGCCTGGTGGTCCAAACACAAAGACCCAGTTTCGCAGCAGGCACTGTAGAAGTTGTTCGGACTCTTGTCCTTCAATCACATCACATAGTTTGAAGCGCGTAGCTTCATCCACCATGATCATGTGCCAGGTGCCCTCGAACTGGAAGAGGTCAATCTGGATGAGGTCGTTGAAGTTGGTGATGCACTTTGATCTCATCTGCGGTCGATTTGGCAGCCTGATGCATTTTCAGCACACTGGGCACGATAGCACCACTTCTTTGGCCAAAGCCAGAATTTCAGTGGGCATTCCTGCTCGACGTAGCAGGTTGGTGAAGCCGGAGATCGGTATGTGCCAGAGACGTTCATGTAGTCCAAGAAGAAGTCGAAGTGCCCGTTGTCGGCGTCAGCCACAAGCTTCGGCAGCTTTTCCAACACTCGGCGCAGGTTGTAGTTGGGCTTGATGGGAGCCAGTGGTGGCACGGACCAATAAATGGCTTAAAGGCCGTGGTTCACTTGAAGTGGCCATGCAAATCCATTGTGATTCCCATGACGATCCCTTTTTTCGTTTAAGACTTGAACAATTGAAAATTTGGGTT
>Ga0126342_10010140_pt1 | contig 16850 bp, 11 predicted proteins | sample Cyp1metagenome_FD_92528 | JGI IMG/M metagenome (GOLD analysis project Ga0126342, IMG submission 92528) | Coral microbial communities from Lord Howe Island, Old Settlement Bay, Australia - Cyphastrea 1 metagenome | ecosystem: Host-associated > Invertebrates > Cnidaria > Coral ... | reverse complement strand
TCTTCTGACTCTTTCTCTTCTCTGATCTTCTCTCTTCTACTCTCTCTCTTCTCTCTGCCTCTTCCCTGCTCTGCTTTTCATCTGTCCATATTGTCGGAAGTTTGACTTCTAAACTTCCTTCGATAATAATCCCAACTGACTTTTTTTTTCAGAGGGGTAGGTATACCACCAACTAGTCATGGTTTTCAGGTTTAGACCACACATACACAATGCTCGATGGTGTCAAATACTTTTGTCAAATGACGATCCCTAATTGACTTCTCTTTGTTTGATGGGTTGAAACCACGAGTCAGTATATTCGGGACTGCTCAAAATAGCTCAAAATCATACAATGTGGGGCCCCGTAGTTGCAAGTTGGTTTATAAACCCCATCAACTATAATTATAGGTATCATAAACCATAATTATTGAAATTAGAAACTAACTTAGCTATCTAGGGGGGGCCATATTGTATACTGCACTTCAAAGGAAAATGGACTACCATGACTGGGGATGGTTGGACTCCCACCCATAATGTGCTGACTTGGGGATGGTGAAATACTGATCGGAGATGTTGATTCTGTATTACAAATGTGATTCATAGGATATGAAATAGTACAATAGTATCAACCAATATCAACCATAGTCAGCTCTTTGGTAGAATATTCATGACCATTACTTAAATTTATCACCATATTCAGCACCAGAAAAATCATCACGATTCACCATCATCGATTTACCATGATTCACCATTTGGTCACTATATTCTGTACTAATTCATCATCGATTTCATGGTTTTGTGACCATATATCATCAATTCACCATTTCATCATCAGTAGCTTCTCCCAAATCATCCAATTTAGATTGGGATTTTCCATTATAAACCATCCATTTTACGGTGCCCATGGCCATGGAAACCTCCATAGGTGATGAAGGCCCGGCCGGCATCGCCTTTCTTTTCGACGACCTCACGGTGCGCCGGGTGCGGAATGGACTTTGGTTGGGCCGCGGCCGGGGGAAGCCTGTGGGAAAGCATCAGATTTTTACAGTAAACTCAGTTTTTTCACGGGGTTCCCCAAGCAGAAAATGCTGGTTCACGGGGTAACTTATCTAGTAAACTCAGTAGACATGCTGGTTCAAGCAGAAAATGGGAACTTAACTAGTAAGAATATGGATAATCAGCAGTAAGATAAGAGGAAATATTGCAGTAGGACATGAGTTCGCACCAGAAAATATGGGAATTCAAGCAGAACAAAATGCGATTCAACTGACGTTTGGTTTATATATAAATATATACTGTAACTCTGTATGTATATATATATATTGTAAACATATATAAAAATATATATGAACATATACAGTTTTTTGGTAGTCCAAAACCACCAATCGGACATATTGGTTCCAGGTTCTACAAAAGACATTAGCCAATGACGCATAAAACCGAAGGGAGTCGTTCAGTCGTTCATCTGATCTACAGTGGTTCGACATGTGAAATCTTACATGTGAAATCTAACATCTCAATCGTGTAGTTATTTATGTGATGATTATCCCAGTGTTTTTGATGTTAAATGTGATTTCACATCTAGCATCTCATCGTGTTATCTCACAGTTTTTTGATGTGATGATTATCCATGATTATCCCACTGTTGAGCCCCTGTTGGGCAAGTCGGGTTGTAGCCATAGTTACACTCAGCGCAGGGTCATTGGGCATTGACCTTCGCCCTGTTCAAAAAATGGTCATGAAAAAAATGGTCATGAGTTGTCAAACCGATTCACCACTTTGAAAACACCATTTACCATCTCGTAATCAAACATGTTTTTTCCCGTCAATCTCCATTGATTTTCCATGCCATGGTTGAGTACCGAAGAGTATCTATGACCATCCCAATGACAATGGTGAAATACAACAACAAAAAACACAAGATGTTTCCAAAGCATTTGATCATTAGATCATTAATTATCACCACATATCATTGTCATGATTAAACGAACATTATGGTCATTATCACCATAATTATCACCATATGTGGAACATGATCATCCTTAGATCATGAATTATCACATGGTCATTATCACCATAATTATCACCATATCTATGACCATTATATGGTGAACATTGGCCTCGCCATGGCAGGTGGATTTTCCGCTCCATCCAGATGGCTTGGACCGTCAGCAAGGCCATGCGACGCTTCGATGGCTCGCCCGTGGTCCCATGGAGGACGGAGCCGCTTGAAGAAAGGGATGTACCCTCTGGTAATGACTAACATAGCTATTGAAAATGACCATTTATAGTGGATTTTCCCATTAAAAATGGTGATTTTCCATAGTTATGTTAGTTTACCAGAGGGTAACAAATAGAGAGTCAACTAATGTCAACCCCGGATGAATAAACCATGGTTTACCAATTAGGGGGTTACTCCTCCAATAGTCATAATCTAGGGGTTTATTAATCCAGGGTTGACACTATCAAAAATGTGGATTTAGCATGATTTAATTGTCACAAAAATGTATTTCACTATGATTTAAAGTGATTTCACCAGCAAAAGTTCCGATGTAACCATGAAACATGGGACTGACATGAGGCTCTGGTTTAATCCGTGGTTAAGAGTCCTATCACATGTGCAACAGTCAAAAAAGTGTCATTTTCCCATATTGGGTGATGTTCATCAAGTCATCAATCCATGAATAGGGATTTATATGCCCGGTATAGTAAGAATTCCCATTATGGGATGGATGGCCATATCAATCTTCACCTCATGTTTTGATCATGGCTTACACGTCATAACATGTCCAATTTACAGGTAGCCCGAGGTCAGCATTTTTGCCGCTTCCACATGGCATTCTTGCTGGGCCAAAGAAGATTTTCGACACGTGGACTATGCCTTGTTTATGTTCAGTGTCATTCTTTATTAGATATTATTTAATGTTACTTTATCATTGTTGATCATTCTTATTCATATGATTGTTATTGATATTGATACAATATGATATGATTGTTACATGCAATTTCTGGTTTAACGTTCTTGATCGTTTGTTACTTATGCTGGCTTTACAAAAACCAAGGCTCGGTTCCATGGAAGCTTCTGGGAAGCCGATGCTGCAGGTGGTTCCAATCAGCTGACGTTGTGATTGGATGTGATGGGTATTTACCCCGTGGTGAGGTAACAGTTGGATCAATTTATATTACCAATTTATAGTGGAAAAGATTTATATGGAAAGACCCTGCCTATGGTAAATAATTGGTAAAGACCCTGAAAATCACCAATTTATAGTGGTTTCACTAGTCTTTCAACCCCGATGACTGCCAGGGTCGAACTGTTAATTTACTGGAGGGTAATCATTAAACGTGGAGGTAATTACCAACAAAATTGGGGATGTAGAGAGGTGATCTATGTTTCGCCAAGTTGGTTAAAATCGCCAGCTAAACTAGGGTTTTTGTGGTGAGTGTAATAGTATGGCTATAATTAGATGGGGTTATAAGTTATAAACTAACTTATAGCTATGGGGCGCACCACCTAGTAGATCCTGATGTTTACAGTTGGCTATGGTTGTAGTTCTGTTCCATGTGTGATTAATGAGTTAAATCATCTATGCAATTCTTTTCCATGCACTGCTTGCTATTCAGTTGTGGTCTTGATCTCTGTAGAATCCAAGAGCACAACTTCTTCCATCAAAATGCTTTCTTAAATGGTGCTTGAACCCCACCGAAAAAAAAATACCTAAATCACTGCCTCAGGCTGGGTATGGCTGGATCTATAGAATCCAGGTGGGGTATGTGCATATGATTAGTTATGATTAGTTATGAATCTCCTATATGGTTCTGTCTGAATTGCCATTTGTTATAGGAAAAAATCATGATAAGCCAATGGATAGAATGAGTTGTTTCCCATCATTTTCAGGTACCAAAACCATATAGCAGCATGCACATGAATATAAATGTACATATTTGGAGGTTTCCTAAAATGCGAATACCCTCAAATCATCCAAAAATTAGACCATTTTAGTATGGAAACCTATAGTTTTGGGGTACACCCATTTCAGGAACCCCTATTTGTCCAAGAAACACTTGGGAATTCCCACTCGCATGGCATGCTTTGCCCTTCGAACACCAGGCTCCTCCTTTCCAGCTGGTATGACAACCCTGGCGGACTACTGGGGGTGCGCCTGGAGGGTAGGCAAAAATGGTGGGATAGGCAGCAACGGTGATGATTTAACAGATTTTTCTATGGTTTGGGGGTGATGTGAATGGTAAAATTCTGATGTTTTGGCAGCAGTATATAATGGGAATTTAACGCGGAATTTAAACAGGCTTGGCGGGAATTTACCCAAGAAGAATTGACATCACGCTCCCTGAAATCAACACGGAGCCAGAAATAAAATGGTCCCTAATCCGATCGGAAGATCATCTTCCAGACTGGTGGACAGTGATAATGACATTAATGGCTTTAAGAGGGCTGTATGGTTCTACAACTAGTTGGTGGTTTCAAACATGTTTTATTTTCCATCATATATTGGGAATATTCATCCCAACTGACAAACTCATATTTTTCAGAGGGGTAGGTATACCACCAACTAGAATGGCTTTAAGAGGGCTGTATGGTTCTACAAAGATTTTGAGTGAGGAAAATACGACGAGTCCTCGCAAGAAATATGCAGGATCCAGGATCTAGGTATTGACAGTCCAGGAATGGTGACAGTCTGCATCCATCGCGGTGGAGGTGAAGGAATGCATTCAATCTGAAGTATTGTTACCTCCAAACGGCCTGAACATGGTGTACAATGTGTATAGAAATGCATATATGTATATATATATACATATATGTATATGTATATGTACATATAATATACACATACATATATACATATATATATATATACATACATACACATATTGAAGTACCGTATATGAGGTGATTGATGTTCCCATTCTCATTTTTCAGCATGTGATACTTGCTGACCAACATTTCTGTTCTGTTGGTTTTCCTAAGTCAAATCGATTGGCATTGACATTAGTGACATTAACATTTCCAGTATGAAATGTGATTTTCCACTAGTCACTAATATCACTGATGTCACTGAGCTCACTGAGCTCTTCTTTCAGACTGACAGTAACGTCCTCCCCTCATGGCACGGCCTGGCACGGCAGCTGGAGGTTGGCAAAAGGTGACAACGAGGAGCGTTTGGCTTCAGTGGTTGCTCGGACGCCATGGCATTGGGGAAATGGGCAAACCTTGATTTGGTGAATTCCTAGGGTTATCGTTGTCCCGTTATCCCATTTGGCAGTGTGTCAAAACCTTGTACCCCTGGTGAACATCAAAATAGCTGGTAAATGGATGTTCATCGCCCTAAAAATGGTATTAATAGGTATTGATCCATACCCATTTATAAATGGGTGAACCAACCCCAGTTCCCAACCACTTAGTGGGATGCTCCTCCAAGTAGGACATGATCTACACTCTTCGGCAAACATGTAGAGATATAGAACATCCCATGGGTTGTAAGATGAGATGATCATGGTCACACCCAATCATCACAAGTGCACCCCCACTAGGTAGCAGGAACAACTATTCTGTGAAAAAACAACGTTTGCCAGAACAATATGTCCCAAAAAAACTTTGCGAACATATCATTCATGATATTAATGTTAATGTTTGCTTGACCGTTCAACCTCACCAGATTCAACATCACACATTGAGCGAACACCGCTCAGAGTCATGTCTGCAACATTTCCGGGTAGACTGGAGAAACTGACCGTTTGCAAAGCTGTGTCCCCATATATAAATAAGTGATTTACGGGCCTTATTTCTTATTTGGATTGATTGGGGGACTGGGCATTATGACAAGACAGCATACACTTGGATATGTTCTTAATGATTTTAGCCCCTGTGTGTTGCTGCTTCCCTGAAAAGAGAGAGAGAGAGAGAGTGTGTGTGCTCGTGATGGTTTCTGGCATTTTCTGGCCGCTGGTTTCAAAGGTTGCGTAGTTTTTCATCCAGACCTGGGATGATGATCCCAAATTGAGGCATATCTGGGGAATGGGTGGAAACCGCTTCCAGACCCAGTGAATGTGAGTGAACACCAAGTAGCTGCGAACTGTGGGGGGGCAAACTTGAGGATAGATATGGATAGATCAAAATGATATACCTCCAAGAAAATGTGGCTTACTATAGTCACCTAGCAAGCATGACCAATCGTTAGCGGGCCCATGGTTACACCGTTTTACACCATTTAGCATGCCATTGGCACTGGCACTTGGATTGTTCTTATGATCCAGATGACTATGATACATATGGCCATATTTCTCGCGACGAGTATATCCCAACTTACGGAGGTTATTTATTGCTATTTCACCACAACCCATGAGTTCCTGCCCCCTAATGTTGATGTAATATTTGATGATTTTGATGTAATCATTTTGGATATATTTTGGTGGCAAACATAGAGAAATTCACATACTCAGATTACTCAGGGGATTGGATACCATTGGCTTGTCCTCACCATCCTCGATCTTCTCAAAGGCATTGAAGTCTTGCTGAGCTAGAGCAAGGAAAGTGTTTGTTTGGCTCCGGCTCAAAAGTATTGACACTCGAAATTGGATGGTTTGAGTACTCTGCAGTAGGTGCTGTATAACAATTGTGGATGGATCGGTGCCCAATTTTGGAGCCATAACCATATAGTCCACGGTAACGACACTTAAATATGTTGAGGGCGGGCCAGACAACAAGGCCCCGGAGGTAGTATGAAACACCAGTTCCATCCGTATATTTAAATGTATGTTTATGTATGTTGAAATTAATTGGATGCCGTATGCTTAAATGGCCGGGCGGGCCAAAAACCTTCCCGGAGGTAGTCTAAAATACTAGTTACTAGTTAGTTAACATATATGTAGTTACCGAATGATGAATGTATGAATATATATATATATGTATATTATGCAACATGAATCACACTGTTTAGATGAGCTCCAGTCCAGCATTGGGAGTTCTCGATCCGGGAGCATCCTTGACCTCCAAAATACCAGAATTTGATGATGCCAGGTGAATGATAGTTAGCTGTTGCAGCGGCTGGCTCGAGTTTTTGCAACCCCTACTTTACTGTGGCACTTTTCATGTTGGACTGTGCGGCTGTCGTACCACGATACAAGAGGCATGTGAAAGTATTGAAAGTGAACTGGACAACGGTGTCCACTGTATTTGGGATGCGCTTTCTTTCTCCGGCCGGCGCTTCAAAAAAACGTGTAGGCACTCCAACAAACAGACTTGCAAGGCGAATCTGCGACTGGGCATGAGTATGCGTAGGACCGGGGATGAACTTTTGGAGCGCGCGTCAGCTGTGGAGGCTGACTGCCCGCGAGACCCTGTCTACCAACTTCCTATTTCAATTACGGTTTTCACACGTTCAGTTTTTTCTGAAACAGTAGGATCCGGGTGGGCCCTGTGAGACTCCAAGACCTGCATTTGTTCGAGGCCGGGGCCCTCAATGCTTCCAGCAAAGTCTTGAAGGCCGCTGTTCATGTAGTGACCACAGCTACCGAAGCAACATAGGAGAGCGATTGGAATGGCCAAAGTGTTGCAGTGGTCAGCAGGCCCAGCAGAATCATTTGCTGATTTTCTGTTCGGGGCTTCATGATGATTCATGTTTAGCTTGTTTTCGCAGCGAAAGAAAGAAAACCTTCGCAGAGGCGCGTGTGCTCCAACTTCTCCGCGGGTGCCCCGCCCAATCGCAAAAACTAGCTATTGTTCTCTCAGTGTTGTTCTACATCTTCGATAGTAGCATGGTTTTGCATGCTGCAGGCATGATGAGTATGGATGGCTACAAGCACATGCCACCATCAAGGTGGCCAAAAAGGGCGTGATTGCATGATTAATGTGTATGCGCGCTGTGTTCACGGCTCGCGCCCGCCACGTGCCTTTGACGTTTTGGGGGTGCGCACGCTTGCCCTCCGCTTGTGGCACGCAGCCTCGAGGAAACGTTGCGTGATGATATGACGAACTTATTATTATACTGCTGGGTCTGCTTCGCTTGTTCCTGACATGTCGCTGCATGCACAAGGGTGGTTGCAACTCTCAAAGGGTTTGTTCATTCAGAGGGTAAACAGGTTTCATTAGATTTTGGAAAACTCATCGGCATGCCAAAGCTGTTTGTAAACAGTCTTTTGGGCGCCATCGCGCAAGTTGCATGGCCGGCGGCAAGGCCAATGGCGTATGGGAAACAGCCAAGACGCTGGGGTTCGGGTGCCTGCTTTGGAAAGAGGGGCAAACATGAGTTTTACAAAGGGGAACCAATGGTGCATGTTATTTATATTTGTTTTGGGGCTGACCTTTTTTGCATTTGTGGCAAATGAAATGATGTGCATCTGCGAACGAAGCTGGATGAAACACGGGAAAACCTTCCAAACATTTGGGTTCTTGTTGATGCTGGACTTGTTCACCCGCCCCTTTGTGGTTGATGGGTTCAGATGTCGATTATCACATTAGTTTCTTCAATGTGTGTGTAATATTGTACATTTATATATATATATATATATACATACATACAAACAGTTTGTACATACACAAATATGTGCATGCAGGGTGCAGTCAGTTGGGATGCGCGTTTTTGTATTTGTTGATCTTGGTTGTTTCCCATTCCTTTGTTTTGGGACAAACATCAGTGCATACCAATGAATACGCCTGTGATAGACGAGTTGATACCACCAACAAGGGATGGTCACCGCGAAAGGACACCTCGAGACATTGCAGGAGTTTGACAATCAATGTGGCAAACCATTTCGCAATTGACCGTTTTTCATGTTTCTTGCTCATTGATTGATGAAGGGGTGTCTCAGATTTGGGGTTACTCTAAGAAAATTCAATAAATTTTACCTGGAGTGTTTTGCTCAAGTTTGATCCATGAAATTCATTTTTCTTTCACCGGTGCACTAAAACGTGCTAAAACATCCTAAAACCAAAGATCTTTGAAACCCCAAGACTTGCATGTGTTTGTATCAGCTCCAGATTGGAAGTTCTTAAATTCAACAAGGTTTTAACATGTTGTAACATTTTGATTATTTCAAACAATTCATTTAAAAAAACGACTAATCTTATTTGTTTTGAACCCCTTAATATATGATTCGGGTAGGGTTTCTCACATAGTAACCCCATCCATTTGCTATGCACGATGCTCAAAGGTCATGGACGAATAACGAAGATAGGTAAGGACTGCACGGGAAAGAGAGGCATAGCAGCATAGCATGATCAACCCACTGCTATCAGTTGCTATTTATTTGACCAACACTTTAAAAAAACATGTTCCGCAGTTACAGCAAAAAAATAGATAATTACATTGTTTGGATTTTTGTTTTAAAATGTTCAAATCACTGAAAAAACTATCACTAACAGCAAAGTGCAACGTGTTAGATCTCACATCCGGATGAATTTCTGGTTCTACAGCCAGATTTCATCAGTTTTGCGTAGTTTTGGGTGCCATGATGTCGTTTTCTGTCGCGTTGATTGGCGCCGTCATCGGCGCTGGAGCGGTTCCAACAGCACCTCGTGGATTTCAAGCGGCAGAGGCGTTGCGAAGCGCTGGAGTGGTGTGACTTGGGGCACAGTTTGACTGGGGAAGGATTGGTTGGGGTCATCTACCATTGTAAATCCTGCCTAATATAGATCATTATTGGGTAATGAATGAACATGATTAACAGGGAGCGATTTATATAAGGGTAATCACTATTAGAGGGTGTGATTAACTTTTCTATTATACGATATTATACGATAGAATTATAATGAATAGATATGAATAGGTGTTTCCCAGCATGGAGAACACACAACATGACAAACACACCCAAAACTGACAATTGTTTGATGAACACGAACACCAACGGTTTGAAGGTCGCACATTTAAGAGCTCCCCCAACTAATATCAACATTGATTATAGTTGTAGGTGTCATGCAAAGGAGACTGACTAACGTCAGTGGTTTGAAACAAAAAATGCTGGTTGATGAGCAGAGGTGAGTCCCAGCTACCTCACTTGATGCAAACTGTTGCCCCATAGTTAGCTAAGTTGGTTTATATCTATGATAATCTGGTTGGTGGTTTGGAACATGGTTTTCATGTTTCCATTCAGTCTGGAATGTCATCATCCCAGCTGACTTCAACTTCATCATTTTTCAGAGGGGTTGGTTGAAACCACCAATCAGATAATATATGATAATATAACTGTCGCGTTTATGGTAACTATTCTTATGATAACACGAAAAAATCAGATGGGATAAAGCAACTTCACTAGGGTCACCTAGGATTTACCACATTTTCCGGGGGAAGATCGGCATTTCTGGGGAAAACCACCGAATTGGAATGTACATGTGACATATCTATGTCATTATGTACTTGCAATTCCCTGGATGCACATCTGATTTTTGGAGAATCTTAGTATTCTTGCTAATTTCATATCATTTCCACATTTTTGGCTTGTTTAAACCACCATTTTCATTTAGGTTTCTTGCTCGGCCTCAAGGCTAATCGAAGATGTGCCGCTAAAGGACTTCGAAGTTGTGGCGCAAGAGACCTGGCAGGCGCTGGTTTCCTTCAACAATGATGGTGCTTTTTGCTGGGACAATGGCGATTCAACCAATGAAACAATGGATGTGGCTAGGATCTAGCCATCAGACTTGGCAGTTCCTTCGCATCGAACATGTCCATTTGAATAGGGAGGCTGATGATCGACGACTCTTTTTTGAGACAGAGCTGAAGATAAGACAAAGAAAAGGGAAGATGGGATCTAATCCCAAAGTCAACCAACGAGGGAATATATATATATTTATATTATATAATGATTCTGACTATTGTCACCCAGGTGGTATTATGCGCAAGTGAGGGGTTTGCCCCTTAGGAACTAGTGAGTGACTAGTGGTTTAACTCATCCCCAATCACTTCATGATCATCTCTCAAGACTTTTGCTGGGGTTTGCTGTCCGTCCATATGTTTTTGCAAGCTGCCGCTTTGCTAAAACATGGCTCAAAAGGTCAGGCCTGGGGAATGATCAGTACATGTTCCCATTTTCGAGTTCTAGATTTCGAGTTCTAGATTTCGATCGATACCCAAGCTTTTACGAAAACAAGGGTGAGCCCCAAACCATCCAAAAATTGATGATGTTAGTATTGAAACAACCATGGGTTTCGAGAGCCCCCCAATTCTGGGAAATGCTCATATCATTATAGATCCCTTACCTATACAATCCTATACATATATCCATTGTAATATAATGTTTCATCAAATTGACCTTAAATAGGTTTGTGACACTTCTTGGCGGAATATGAGTGAATCCTTTATGAAAATGGTCAAACAAAGGCCCCAACTATTCTGCAACAGGACCATTTCATCTTAGATCCTCTCCCCTCAAAGGTTCCCACCCATCGGTTGAACTTTCCCAATGGCACAGGCGGCAGGGTATCCAGGGCTCCACGTGGGAGATTACAACAGCATGGGTGACCCGGTGTTCTGGGCATTGGGACCTGAACTGTTTGTTTGGGTGTGAAATCAGAGTGTTTCACGGCGAAAATGTGGTTTTATATAGCCACAGGATGGAATGGGGATGAATCTGGAGGGAATGGGGTATCATATTTTTCAACGAACCTTTTCCACTTCTACCTGATGTTCTTATTCAAAATGTTGCTTTCTCCTTGCCAGGTTAGACGACCGGAAGGTACGTAAAGTAAAGGTGTTGTGCCACATATAAGGTTTTTTTTCACAAATATTTCTTTACAGATGCCTCACGTAGAGCTATGATATGCCGACTATCCAAATGACATGTCCGTGAAACGGCTTCTGGAGACTGGGTATACCGAAGACTGGGAGAACATTCTGGATAGGATCAAAGTGGTTTGCAATGAGTGATCAGCATCACTCTTTTCAGTAAGACTTTTAAGTAAATAGGAAGTCAAAACCAGCAAAGTGCAGGGCTACCTCAGTCAGAGTCTTGGTATGTTTGGTTGGATTTGTTTTTTACTGTTTTGGAAATCAGTGGGGTTTCCAGCAAACAATCTGCTGATGCTTGGGGCCCTAGGGTCTGATTGCTGTGATATCATGGTGATACAACCAATCATGATGAGGTTGTACAACTACACTAGCTAGCTGTCTGGGCCTAAATCACAAATGATTCAATTAATTCAGTGAGCAGTTTTTGTCCTCAACAGACTTAGAAGTAGAAAAGAGGGGTAAAAACATCATTGCAGGTCCAAAACACATCTTACAACAAGCTGTGCACTTTTTAGATTCGGAGTCCGCAGGAGCTCCGTGGGATTTGGGAGGGAAAAAACAATGTTTGGACAGTTTCAGCTTCAACACATTCTGTAGATTTGGGTCCACAAAACTCTCAGCCAGGCTATATATTGTAAGGAATCTTGGAGCAAAATCGTCACTGCAAAATGCACCTTCCAAAAAATCAGACTCTTAAGGTCTTCACAATATGAGACCCTTTTCAAGACCCCTCCCTTTGTGTAGTATGGGCCTATCTTAGATATGGTACATGTTTGTTGTGATGTTATTTTCAGGCTAGTTTTGGCAGTTTGTAGCGCCTGGGGTTTACGCAAGGCAAATGAATACTACAAAACCTGACGCAACACCACCACCCCAATGCACACCCAAATGTAAATTGGGGCATCCCCCCATCCACGATTTTTATTCAAGCCCAAACTCAATATACATGTTTTTCTCAAAGTCATTGTATACACTGTAACTGATGACTGGCAGCATGTGGGTCATTTGAAACTCAATCAACCACGGTGTGTATACATTGATACATTGATACATAACTGGACAGATTGAGCCACAAAAACACTGACTGACTTCAGGATTACAATAAACCGACTTTCTATGTAAACAGACTTACTCAGTGACTAAATATCCTAAACAAGAGTGTTGAATATTATACATATATATTATATATATACATACATATTGATATATAGATACTTATCAATATTAACCTCAACTGGGATCATCCAATACCTGTTTAAGATTACAGACTATGAACCATATAGAGGTTTATATACCATATAATAATACAGTAGAATCATACATATGTTCGTTCATAATCTATACATATACTGTATATACCACCAGAAAATAACTGTCGGTTGTGGACTCACTCACTTTGAGGCTCCGTGACGCGTCCCCTGGTCTCTGAGAACGTCTACGACGTGGCCGCTGGCGCGCCGAAGCAGCTTCCGGTGTCGCCGCACAGCGAACAGGTCGCGGCTAAAAAATGGGGCGGGTGGATGGTAATATTATAAACATAGTTCAATCTCTATCAGGTAATCTACATGTATAGAGGCAATACTATATATGGCTGGTATCAAAACGTATAAACACAAATTGGGGATGGTTTTGTGCTTTATACATCTTTATACATCTTTATACTGTATACTGTATAATTTATACTATAGTATACCATAGTCGTGCTGTGTAATAGAATCCACTGAATGTAATACACAATACCACTAGGGGTACACACTCAGTGGATAACATAATTACGATGTGATTGTTAATACACAATATACTGATTATTAATATTGGAGATCTATTAACCCACATAACCCACATATATATATATATATATGGTCAGCGGCCCCCCCTCGAACCGCACTATATATATAGTATTACCAATTAATATAGTTACTATGATATTGTGGATAACACAATTATTGGTAACCGCCCAACGGCGCCACGCAGCGTGCGTGGCGCGGGGTAACAGGCGTACCTGTTTAACGTGCCTCGTTTCGCAGCGTTCATGTGCATCAAGGCGGCCGAAGCTCGGCCGTTGCACATTAGATAGGTCCAGGTGGACACAGTGTCACAGGAACGGACATCAGGCAGATGATGGATTTATATATATATATATATATATAATATTTGTATATATGTTGATAGAAAATAGGTGTTTCTCAGAAAGGCGCACGTGCTATGTAGCAATGTACTGTGACTCAATAGGTTATAGGTTTTGATGGGTTCCGCTTTGAAGGGTCCAATTGAGAAGAGGTTTTGCTCGTTTGGTGTGGTCGCGTCATTTCTTGTTGCTATTGGCCCCTGCGGCAATTGTTTCTCACATCTGGTATCCACGCTGTTCCAGACATGTTTAGTGGCAAATTCGATCTTAGAAGAGTTTGACAAGCAGTTCTGTGGGAATGAAAAACATGCCAACCCGCTATCCATTCCTGGTAATTTAACATAGCTATTGAAAATCACCATGTTTAATGGGTAAATCAACGAACTCAATGGGCCATGTTCAATAGCTATGTCACACATTACCAGAGGGTAATCACGATTAATTAATTCACCATTAGCCATTTATAACCTCCATTAATCACAATTAATCACTGTTAAATTACCAGAGGGTATCCATTCCTGCTCCAGTTTCTTTTCTGGGAACTCACTGAAACTACATCGGTGAGCAACGTTGCTAAACCATGATCATTAAGTCCCATGAAGGGGTAGTGGCTTCTACAGTAATTCATTCCATATGTTTTCTAATTTTTGTCAGAGATCTAGTTTGGAATAGCATTCGGCATATATCCATGTTTGGTTACTTTAAGCCTGAACCCCAATGCATGTTGATTACATCATGGCATTTTCCTGAGAATTGTTGATTTCTATTCATACCCTCAGCAGAAAATGGTGGTTGGTTTCGTACATTAGCCCCTCATGTTTGTTGCTTAATATCCGTACATTGTCAATTTGTGTTGCTTAATCTTCCTATTTGTTAGTTTTACCATGTTATACCAATGATGTCCCATTTAATATTGTCCAACAGATCATCCCCATCGATATTATCCTATTGCTTGGACGTGCATTCAAATTAGCAAATAGTCGTTTAATATATATATATATATATATATATGTACACTTGAAATTAATTGAACATATTCTACTGTCCATATTGCTGTTGTATAATATATGGTCATTACCTAACTTTCTTACTGGGGGTGCAGCCACAAGTACATCATCCCCTTCACAATTGTTTTCGTAATCAACCATGGCCTAGTGATAAAGTTTATTTTTTCATGAAGATGTTCCCACTTCAATGCCTAGCTAGAGTTGATGTTCAGATTTTCCATGATTTTCCCATTTCAATATCTTCAATGGCCCTTAGTTCGTTCGGCTTTTCCCAGCCAGCCACGTTTGGGCCCCACGGTCTCCCCATGGGCCAAGGAGAAGGGCGGAGAGCTCCAACTCTTCGACAACGTGCAGCTGGGTCGTCGACTGGGCAAGTTACTGGGCAAACATCCGTCGTGGATCGATTCCAAAAGTTGGAAGAGAAAAATGTGGATATCATGAGATACTCATGGAAGCTATATATATAATATATATATAATACATCACAAACCTGAGGATAGATAACAGAATCCTGCGGATTCCTGCGGAATTCATTCGGGAAAGTCCCTTTACGGTAAAACCATGGGAATTCTTGGGTGCAGATCCCGGGAATTGTAATGATGAAACTAAAACGACATAACCATGATGATCCACAGAAGATTCGGGTGCCCATTCCCAAAAGTTCTTGAAAGTGATGGAGGAGAAAATGGGTTGGATATACACGCCGAAGGAAACTATTTTATCTTTGGGGAATACGGAAAATGAATGAACATGAATAGAAACCTATTAGAAACTAAACTAGAGATTGACATCCTAGGCTTAAAGTATTTCACATGGACTCAGCATGATCCAGTATTGATTTCGTGGGGATTGTGGACCAACCAAATACATGGAACCCCCATAAGCCAACCAGTATATCATATGAGAAACCCATTAGGGTTGAAAAATACTGGAATATTAGTCTTGAATAGGTTCACTGTAATGTAGGAAGAGGTTGTTTTGTTTAGTACTACTAATAGCAATCAACACATTGATATATAATTAATAGCAATAATGATTGTAGCAATTGATCTTTCTATACAAACATGATATACTGAAATTCTCGTGAGCCTATCTCCATCTCCATGGAGTCAAGATGAGTCAAGGCTCATGGAGAAATTCAGTCGCCTGGGCATCACCTACTACCGGGTGATGGGGGACAAGCTGCGCTCCGCGCACCTCGGCGTTGACGGAGCTGTTTTTGTCAGCTCGTAATCTGGTTGGTATTTATGCATTTAAAACGGTGGTATTACCAGAAAAAATAATGTATCCATAGTTACTAGATCTTACTAGTATATATAGTTGAATTTTGTCAGCAATGTTCGTGAAAAAGTTTGGGTGTGTGGCGATTGTAACTATGATAGTTATATAACACTAGATGGGCTTATAAACCAACTAATAGTTAGGGGGCATCACCTTGCAAGCTTCCATTTTAAATGTACAGGCCTGAGGAAGATGATGGACAGTACTATTGTGTGAGTCTGTTGGCAACCAGGAGAACCCATTTTGGCTGCAGTGAGTGTTTGTTTCGCAGTTCCAAAAAAAATTGGGAGGGCCTGCCAGAAAATTTGGCGTACCTTCTGGTAATCAAATATGGCAATATAACATCTACCATTTGTAGTTGATTTGGAAGTTAGTGCAGGGATGTCACAGCCACGTTTGATTACTTTTTTTCCCCACCTGCCAGGTGAGGGTTGCTAGATTTTATGTCAGTTGCCTGCTCCTCTCCTCTCTTCCTCATCTCCTCCTCATCTCCTCCTCCTCTCCTCCTCCTCCTCCTCGTCGTCCTCCTCCTCGTCCTCCTCGTCCTCCTCGTCCAACTGCGACCCGCGATCCACAGTGTTCTCTGTCGGACCCCAACCACGACCATCCATGCTCAGTGTTCCCTGCCGGACCTCAACCACGACCATCCACGTCAGTGTGCCCTGCCGGACCTCAACCATGACCATCCACGCCCAGTGTTCCCTGCCGGACCTCAAC
>Ga0126342_10010139_pt1 | contig 16851 bp, 11 predicted proteins | sample Cyp1metagenome_FD_92528 | JGI IMG/M metagenome (GOLD analysis project Ga0126342, IMG submission 92528) | Coral microbial communities from Lord Howe Island, Old Settlement Bay, Australia - Cyphastrea 1 metagenome | ecosystem: Host-associated > Invertebrates > Cnidaria > Coral ... | reverse complement strand
GAGAGAGAGAGAGAGAGAGAGAGAGGGAGGGAGGGAGGGAGGGAGGGAGGGAGGGAGAGAGGGAGAGAAAGAGGAAAAAGGAGAGAGAAAGGCAGAGGAAGAGGGAGAGGAAGAGGGAGAGGAAGAGGGAGAGGAAGAGGAAGCAAGAGAAGGATAAGGAGAAGCAGACAAAAAGAAAGAACAGGTGGCAAAAGGTTTTTTTTTCTCTTTGCTCCTGATCACCTCAGGACAAGTTTGCTGTAATTCCATGCATAGGCAGCAAACATGCTAGGGCCAACTGGACCTTTTCATTGTCTAGCGGTTTGAAAAATTGTTCAAGTGTTGTTTTTTAAGAAGGGTTTAAAAAGTGATTGGATCCGTTGGGAAAGGCGGCTTGAATTTTGAAATTGGCAATTGCCGGTGTAAAGGGTTTGTCTTCTCTGGGGGCCAGGATCACCTCAGGAAAAGTTTGCTGCAATTCCGAACCCAGCCAGCACACCTACCAAAGCGAACTGGGCCGACTCATGGTTTTTATAGTTGCTTGGAATTTTGTTCAGGTGTGGTTCTTTAAGAAGGGTTTAATGCTACGTTAAGTTACCAGAAAGTAGGTTGATTTGCCTTTTAGGCGCCAAATGCCAGGTCTGGTTGAAAGGGATGGAAGGAACTCAGCTCGGGCACTTAGACCAGCTGCAGGTAGGAATGAGCAATCCATGGTGCTGGCAGATACCCATGGTGATCCAACAGGTCCTTTTTATAGTGTTTTAAAAAATTGAATGCAGCGGGGGATGCTAGGGTCTGAACATCAAACTGGGTTGCGACATGGTCATTATTTATTATCCGCTTAGTGAATTGGGATGCACATCCAAGTAATTAAGGGCCGCACATATGCAGCCTTTGGAGCTAGAAAAAATGTTTGTTTGTTACCCTAAACCAATTTTTTGAACACACAATGTTAGAATTTTTGGCGTCCACACGATCAATTGTTCAAACTGTAGGGTCTGGGAAGTAGAGTGCTTGGGGCACAGAAAGCATGAGCCAATGTGAGTACGGGTCAAAACTTTGGCATTATGAATCTCATCAGAACAACCGGGAGATGGATGTTCATCCTTCCGAAATTATCTCCGTCTCTCCCTACATATATACTATTATTATATTTATATACATAACAAAATGTGTAGATAATTGTAGATGTATATTATATATATATGGAAACATATTGTATGGAAATGTCGTTTAGTTTTGATTCATCCTCACGTTTTTTTTGTGAAATTCCCAGTTTCTGTTGTTTTGGTTTCGCAGCACAGTGGCACCAACCAAGGATGGGCGTGTGGGTGAACCATGGGGAAGGAAGGTGCCGGTTCCGGGGTTTTGGCGAAGTTTCGGGATGAAACTTGGGTGTCAGGCTGGCGCCCAGCGGCGCTGGCGACCGTTTTTGGAAAATCGTTCATTAAGTGGCTTAACTATGGTTTATGGTAGATATAGTTTGATAATTATATATAATAAACAACCTTATAACTGGGGGCACCACCCTATATTAGTTCGATGTTTTTTTCAAATGTATAGACCCTTTTTTCTTGTCAGAAATTTCCGAACTAGCCATGTTTGCTGATACCGGCAGGGGATTATAACCCCACACGTAAGGTGGTCGCAATTGGTATTCGCCAAAACCAGGTTCTGATGGGCACCGAATCATGGTTGAATGCCGGGGTCCACCTGATGGTCGTCAAACATGGGGTTGATTCAATCTAGAGGGCCAAAAATCATCGGAAAAATGGGGTACAAATACAAACCACAAACGATGGTTGTCAATTGGGGTATATAGGGTTATATAGTTATATAGAACAACCATGTAGTATATCATGTAGTACCGTTTGTTTCAGACCAATTCTGGAACATGTTTATCCTTATCAACCAGACAGTGACTGCAGGAGAAGGATTGAATAGGATTGATCTTGGGGCCCCCTTGTTGGGGAGGATATTAATCTCCAAAATGGTACCCTGGATGTTAATAAATACTAATGGTGGTTGATAACTCATGGGTTTGATCAATGGCATGTTTTTCGATCGTTACCTAAACAGAATCTGTCGTGGCATCGGTGAATGATTGGGGCCCCTTTGACAGGGGCCTGGGACTGGGACCTGTCACAGGTGTCACTTCCCTGATGCCTCAGTCTTTGAACGTGTCAAGAAGTGGGGAAAACTCAGTGGGGGGAGGGGGCTCGCTCACAGGATCAATTCTAGTCAGGAAGATCAGCCAACAAATACAGAACATTTGGGGATTTACCCTCTTGTTATTGAACAGTTTGCTATGGAAAATGGCCAACATTGAGGCTATGTTTGATGACCTACCTATTAACAATGGATAACAATGGTGATTTTCCATAGCTACGTTAAATTACCAGACGGGACCAGAAGGTAATTTCACTAACAAAAAGTGGAGAACATCTAGTGGCAATAAACAATCCCGAATGTGTAGACCTTGATTTGCCCAAGGGAAGTCCACCAGTGAATCTATATTTTTTTTCATTTTTTTTCGGGATTTATAGGGATATTTTTTTGGGGGGATATATGCTTGAGTAGGTATGATCATCATGTATTTAATTGGCAACTCCAAGGACCATTGCAGGGCAGTGTCGGAGGGAGTGCTTTTGCCTCAACCGTTGACGCTGCATTGACACTGCAGGGAACAGTTAATCCCCATGCGCTACATTGATGACGACGGCAACGCGACGGAGACGTCCGGGAATCTCAGATGTTTCTCGATCGGGGCCAGGTTTGGAAGTATCAAAGTGTTGGAACCACAATATCCACAATCGAGCTGATACTATGCTTGCCTGGCCCTGGGGGTTTCTTCAAATTTACGCGGGATCCCCAGTCGTCACCATGGTTGTTGTCATTTTTATTCTCGTGCCACACAGATGAGGTGGGTTTACCACACAGATGGGATGCCACGTTATGAAATCTCTACGCCGTTAGGATGCATCTTCTCTGGCGCTTAAAAACACACACGTGATTCCGGGCTCGAGTTTGGACACAGTCGCACACAGTCACGTACGAGTTTCTACTTCATGAACGTTAGCCGCTAACGTTATTTTTAGCCCTGCTACTGTAGCACTGGTTAGTCTTCGGGTTTTTATGTCATGGATGTCAAAGTTGGACGGTGGCCAGAGAGCACCGCACAAAAAACGACTGGTGGTGAAGTCGGTGGTTCACTGAGTGAATGGACCCGAAAAGTCAGGTGAAACGAGGTGAAACGATGTAAAACATCGCTGGTACACAACAAACTGATCGCTGCTGGAACCATGAACCGCACCGGAGCAACTCTCAATGGCAGATTCTGGGACAGAATATACCCTCTGGTAATTTAACATAGCTATGGAAAATGACCATCAAAATAGTGAGTTTTCCCATTAAAAATGGTGACTTTCCATTGCTATGTTAGTTTACCAGAGGGTACCAGTGGATATTCAGGCACACTGTGCCAAAGTGACAGCTACCCGAAAACATGGAAGAAACATGGAAAACGTGCAGCTGCAACTTTTCGTTGTCATGATGAAAACACATTCTTCAGGACATAGCAACACGTGAGGCATTTTTGTACATTGACTTCAAACATGCAAAGGTGCGAGGATCCGTGTTACCATGTTTTTTACCCAAACAATTCGGCCCAACCGAGTTTCGACTGCTTCCTGTCGTAATAAAACTGCAGTGGATGGTGATGTTCGGCCGTTTTCAGCTCCATTTTGGGTGGGATTTTCCCGCCGCAGAGTTGTTTGGGCAGATAGCATCAGGTACCCATAAACTGGCCACTTTCATGGAAATATATATGAAATTATATGAAGATGGGTAAACATATAAACAATATGAATATGAACTGGCCACTTTTTTATCCTATATACCATATGGAAAAATATCATGAACATACCCATGACGGATCCATGGTGCTGCTATATATGGTGTGCCATGGATCCCATCAATATACCCCCTTTATGTTAGCATATATACCAGCACCATGGATCCTACAATGTGAGGCCCCCATGATAGCTAAGTTGGTTTATAACTCCAATAACTATGGTTTACGGTACTTATAACTATAGTTACTGGGGCTTATAAACCAACTTAGCTATCTTGGGGGCCTCACATTGTATGGGATATGATGAATTATGATAAACCAGGAGAGCTGGGGGCAGCCTATTTTCGGACCCCGGGACCCCCTGATCTTCCTTGGGAAGATGCCAGACTCCAGGGGCTCTAAAACTAATGGGTGGTTGTTTGGATGTTTTTATTTTTGCAACCTTTTAAATAAACTCATCAATGTGAACAACTCTTTTTTTCAGTTTGTTTTTCGTGTTCAGATCTGTTGAACTACTTTTGGTCGGTATTGGTTTGTTGCAGAAAAGCAGACGTTGCGACCGCAGTTTTTCGAGGTCTTTCGTGGCAATGGACATTTCCGCAAAGAACACCTCCATTCACAGTGGATTTCCAATTGCCATATTTCATTGCCAGAGGGTAAATATGACTTTGTTTGCAAATGGTACCCCATTTTTCCATGAAAATCCCATGGGTTCAATGATCATGTTCCATCATATTCCTTGTAAAACACCAGAAAACACCACAAACCCACCACTCCTTGCGAGGTATCCCTTCAATCCCAACGGCTCACCGGAGGGCATCGTGGGTCTTTGCAGCCTGGGGGCGCAGAACATGATTTAACTTGCAAAAATAGGGGTGAACAAAAAATGGGTTTAATCTTGTTGGGATAAGTGGATTTTTCAATCTTAGTTGGGATATATATATATATATGTAGATATATATATATATAGAAGCAACTTCTCGGTCCCAATCCCTCGAGAAATCCACGTGAGTTGTCTGTTGGAACTGGGTCCCACAAAGTCTCAGGAAGCCTCACACAGCTTTGGAGTTGATTTGGGACATAGACACCCTGATGCTGACATTCGATTCCTTGGGGTTTGTTTTATGGGGAAATTTAGAGGAAAGCCTAATATTTCATGTGAAAAACCATGGTTTCCGGCTTCGATTTTCCCTTAAACCAAACCAATTAGATTGATGGATCATAACACATCTGAAATTATTCAGACACGTCATGGACAACACACAGCATGGTATTGAAGACAATTCATACAATGTGATGCCCCCCAGTTATAAGTTGGTTTTGATTCGCCCCAGTAACACAAACCATAGTTATTGGAGTTATAAACCAACTTAGCTATCTTGGGGGCCTCACATTGTAGCTTTAGGTCAACTCCCTTGTGCACCTGCTTTCCGACTTCTCGTCATACTTCAGTCCAGCGATTTCACTACGTTCAAAAATCGTGCCTAACCACCTGCCTCTCCAATTCCTGGGTGGTGCCCCCGAGAAAACCAGTAAGAAAACCAGTTATATGTTGGTTGAAATAATCCCCTTTAACTATAGTTATATCATGTTATATCTTGTTATATCTTGTTATATCATGTTATATCCCCCACAAACCCTAGTTCTTGGAGTTATAAAATCTGATGTTCACCAACATCTGCGGTATCTTTAGTCACTTTAGTCCAGCCTCACCAGGGTCCAAACGCCGTTTCTCAGGTTCAGATGGAAGAATCCTGTCCATCATGCCGCACCCTGAACGCCTGGCGAGCTGGTCGGAGCCCCCGTCACCGGTATTTTGCAGAGTTTGGGAAGTGGAAAATCACCATAGCTATCCATAGCTGAAGAAGTAAGTTATCTTCTATTTTTATATAATATTATTATGATTTTTTTCATTGGATTTTATTGGCCATGTTCCATAGCGCTAAATTGACTCAATTGCCGGCAGGTATCCCAGGTATCCCAGGTATCCCGAATGGATGATTTCAAGATGTTTAGAGTTTATGTTTTTTTTGTTACCAATGGCCTTAGTTTATGTAAACTCAAATGAATTGGTCTTGTCCTCATTTTCACTGGTATGTCATTTATGTCTGGTATCCCAACAATATCATTTGAGGCTTAGAATCTTAGAACTTCAGTTCTTGCTCTTCGGCCAACGCATCCACCCTTTGTGGCTGGGGGTTGGGAGCAACCTTGTTTCGGGTCGTAAGGGCAGTTTACCCACGAACATGCTGGTCATTAAGCCGCTGACTAAGCTACAGATGGTCCCTCAAAAAATGGCTCCACGTGAGCAGATCTGATGTGCCACGATTGGTTTGCAGTCTATGGAATATGGGGTTTTCCATGAAAATTTTGCCACATTTCATGTCTTCACCTGTTTTTAATATTTGCCAAATCCCTTCACCAGCAACACCTTCTTTTTGTCGGTCTTGGCCTGGGCCTGGCCTGGGTATCATTCCCAAAATGTCTGGTTCGAGTTGTCTCGATTGCTGGGACTTCAGCTCTAATCCTGACGGCATCACAGTATTTTTTTTCAGGGGTTGGGGGAACATGCTGAAGCATGTTGCCGAAATATAGTAAACATTGCCCTGCTTAAATCAGAACTTCTCCAAAACCTGTGACTTCTTCTTGGCAACATTTCCACCACTCCTTTGCTTACCCTCTGGTAATTGACAATCCTATATATATATAGGTGTTTAAATGGGAATAACATCTATAAATATCTATAAATGGTGGATTTTTACATTGCCACGTTTGATTATCTGAGGCTAAATGAGTAGTTGTGTTGTTTCATCAACTCTGCACGTAGGACTCGTCTTGTCTCAGGCCGTGGCAATGGCCCTACGCTCCACAGGCGTGCAGAGTTCGAATGTCTTGGTCATGATTGCGAATAGGTAAATCATGGGATAAGCCATGGATGTCCCAAATTCCCATTGGTTGGTTGATGAAAAAGAGGGGTTTTCAAGAAACCCCTGAAAAACAACAGGTAAATGTAGTAAATGATGGTAAATGATGATAGATGGTATACCAGCTCCCAGCCCAAACCTATTTTTACCAAAAGAACATTATTGATCATGGTGGAACCCCCCATCAGTTGGCGGACATAACCCCCATGAATACTATAGTATATCTACATATATATCTACCATATATCTACCATGTATCAAATCAGGGAAATTTTCATCGTAAATATGAGCAAATTTCATGACACGTTCCAAATTTCTGGGAAATTACCAGGATGTTCTGGGTAACTTTTATGGATTTTAAGATTTTAAGGGTAACTTTCAACGACCTTACTTAAAGACCTCGCCATACATCATGGGCTTGTGGAAACCAGATGATCAACATGATCAACATGAATAGAATGGAATGTTGGTGAAGTACTCCCCACCATGGATTGTCCCGGGATTGAAGCGAAAATCTGCGAGAAGCCTGGTATATTTGGGTACACCATGGTTTCAGCCATAGATTTTCCCATCCCATTTCATTGATTTTGGGGTGGAGGGTAAATCACACTGCTGCCTGGTCGAGCTGTAGCCTGAAAAAATCGGTATGATGGTGTAATATATATAATATATATATATAAGCTTATCATCCCAAAAGTTCGCATCTGTACATGACCAGTAGCCCTCTGGATAGCTCTATGGTTTGTTTCCAGGGAGCTAGCTGCTAGCTCTTCGGAAGATTAGCCTCATTAAAGTCACATCGCAATGGGAAAATGGCCATATTGGTCCCTGGTACCTCTACAAGTGGGGTGATTGTGCATGGCTGAGGGTAGCCAGGTGCATGTTGCTTCTATGTGCTTCTCCAAGAATGTGAGCCATTGTGATGGTGAATTAATGCACTGTAATGTTTTGCGAGAAAATCACGGTTGATAAATATTGAGAACTATATATATACCGGTATATAGTTGATTTATGTAGTTTCACATGGTTTCACCTTAATTCAAAACGTGTTAAATTGTTATCTAATGTTATTTAATTCAGAACGTGTAAATGGAAAATGTTGATTTCAATATATTATATGCATGTATACATATATATATACCAATATGATCCAATATGTGTACGTTGTACAAAATCACCTGTAGTGTAGGTACCACCAGTAGGTACAATCGATCATACAGTCTGGTGATATACTTTATGTGTGTTTCTATTGACAGCAATTACTATAGTTGCTGGTATATTCTATCAATGTCTATCATATGACTGGCGAAGTTATATACAGTAGTTTCCATTGGTTCCGAATACCTATGCGATACCCAATCATCAGAAGGTTTGTACAACAACAAATAGAATTCTTTTAAACCAATTCACATTTATATTAAATGTCTAACATATATTCGCACCATGGAAATGATGCCCATACCCTACATACCATGTTTTGATCATGGTATATACTGTAAATATATGCATATATACATATATACAATATATATATATATATACTGTATATATAATTATATGTATATCACACACATATATATTTATATATACGCATATCGACTCCAGGATATACCCTATGGATCCAAACGCCAAGGCACGGCTTAACCCCCCAGTCATCATGGCCCTGCGATGTGCTGCGATGTCGCCAGGAGTGGATGGAGGGCTCCAAGAGACTGAGATGTTCCCCTTGGTGTGGATCCATGGGGGGCCAGCGGATTTTTTCGGATTTTTCCCATGGGATTTCTCCGGAAATGTCGAGGATTTCACCATGGAACGCCTCAGGATTTTTCAGAAACGCAGATGTTTTTCCGATTTAAAACATGACTTACCCTCTGGTAAACTAACGTAGCTATTGAAAATGACCATAGAAATAGTGGATTTTCTCATTAAAACTGGTGATTTTCAATAGCTATGTTAAATTACCAGAGGGTATCATCAGACATGATGATCAGACATGATGATTTCATTGACAAAAAGTGATTTTGAAGAAGCAACATTGTGGATAAACAAAAACACACGCACACTTTTATTCCAACAGCACAATTAGGACATTTGAGCGCCAAATCAAAGGCAACACATTTGATTTCAGAGGATCTAAGTAACAAACAATGTTAACATCCAGCACAACAGTTTTTGATTTCACAAAGAAAAACATGATTAATTTATATTCTTTTGATAATTTTTTACATGTAGGATTTCTATGGATTTCTTGCAGTCCATTTTTTAACTTCCATTAATGTTACACTAATATTTTTTGGTGGTGATTTCCATCACTTCATTCAGGGTGGTTTTTCATAATTGTGGTTGATCCCACCCACAAAATGGTGGAGGAGTTGGGAAGTTGGGAAGCCTGCAGTACTCAGTTACTCCGCGTAGTTCACCACGGAGAGATACTACTTGGATGTGGCCCCACATATTTCGGATCCGTGGTTTGTAATCCATCATCATCCATCATCATCCATAGTCATCCATCATATTTCATCCCATGTAATCCAGTGAGGATCTTCCATATTTAACTAAGAGGGATGCACTAATTCAAGCAGGAGCCTCAGTTGCTGAGTTGATTTATTTCAGGCCAGCACATTCGATTCGAGTGGTAGCACAAGGCCCATGAAATCCTATGAACATTATATCTATATCTATATCATTATAATATATATATGGGTAAATTATAACGACCTCACTGTTCTCCCTCCCTGGAATCATGGTTTATTTCAGGGGAATCATCCCCAAATGGCCGAACTATTCAGGTTAGTGAAATATTATAATTTACCCAGATATATATATATATGTATATATATGTATATATATGTATATATATGTATATATATGTATATATTTATATATTTATATATATATTTATATATATATATATATATTTATATCACATGATTATCCCCTTTCTATCCTGAACATTTGTTGCTCCTTCGGGGAAAAAATCGCCATGATGACCAAGTGGTGTGGTTTCTGGGGCATGACATGCGAGGACTGATCAGGGTCGGATTTTTTTGTGACCTGGTGGAGATGCTGTACATTTTTTCCTGGTTTATCTATGGTTAATAATGGTTAATAATTGGAATAACAATATATCTGATTGGTGGTGACTGGAACCATGGAATTTTATGACTTTCCATTCAATTGGGAATTATAATCCTAACTGACGAACTCATATTTTTCAAAGGGGCCAGGTATACCACCAACCAGTTACGCATTGCATAGACTCATAGGCCTTAGATTAGTACTTCTAATTCAGGATATTCAGGTAAATTGAGGTACCTGAAGTATCCCCTGATATTGGAAACAACCAACAATAATCAGCACATCAAGTAAACGTCAGTTCTGACGATCCAACATCGGTCATACTGCTTCTGATCTTTGAGGTTGAAGATGTTCCAGAATGTGAGAGAATGGTGCGACAGCAAGTGATGGACTGGAGCCATCTCACCGCAGGTCACCGCGGGACTTGCGGTGGATCAAACATATCAAAAGTTGTGCATAAAAGTTAAAGAGCGGAGCTCTTTTTTCCCCTTTAATTTAAGCGCCGGGGCCCCTTGATCTTAAGGTCAATGCCCTGAAGTGCATGAAAAAATGTGCGTCTCACACCGAAAACTCTTGTGTTTCTGGAGCTTCAATGCGATTTTAGAGGCATTTAGAGGCTTCACTTTTGTGCACAGCGCGAGAAGCAAGTCTATCTTTGGGTGCGTAGCTTTGGATCCAACATGCTTTATGACCTGTCCTTGATGCATCGGCTGCATCGGCTTCGACAACATTTTGATGTTTTTCCTCCGAAAAATCAGCACCAACGCATTGAAAGTGACCCTCACATCTCGCGGCCGGAGCCTACTACCGCAACTGCCAGATACGGAATGAACTTGAATGAAGACATACCCTCTGGTAAACTAACATAGCTATTCAAAAAGGCCCATTTATAGTGGATTTACCCATTGAAAATGGTGATTTTCCATAGTCCATAGTTAGTTTACCAGAGGGTAGGTCTGTCTAAAAATGGGGTATATCCGTAAAATGGCCATAGGGAAAATAATGACAAAAACCAGGGGATGGAATGGGGTACCCTATTGACAAACCCTGACAAATGGTCATTGCAAAAGGTCGGGAGAGGACGACAAAGCTTTAGCCTTAGTTTCCAACCATATAGTTATATTAATTATGATGGTGGTTTCCTGAAATTTTCAGGCTACCCCCATGCTACCCCCAGTTATCATCCAATTTTTCATAGGATTTTCCATGAAATAAACAATTGATTTCGGGGTAGTGCTTTAAGATGCCTTTCATGTCATGGCTGCGTTGCATTCGTTTTCCTTTCTGTGGGATGTCGATGGTATATTTCATGGAAAATCCCCATACAAAATGGATGACTTTTCTGGGAGTACCCCCATGACGAATCGGAAACCTCCATATATATTATATATACACATAATATATATATATATATTTGACCATGGTTCATGTCTCATCAATTCAAATTCATTTGATCAAGGCACCTAGCACTGACTTGCAACTCACTTGCTGAGAACGCCAAGGTGTACTGGGTCAATGGATCTGAGAAAGTTGTGAAAATTCGGTGACCTTCCGGGGACCATTTTGCGGTGATGTACCCCGTGTTTCTCTTGATGACACCCACAATGTGAGGCCCCCCAGTTATGTTTGTTGGTTAACAAAAGCCCCAGTAACTATAGTTATAAGTACCATAAACCATAGTTATTGGAGTTATAAACCAACTTAGCTATCTTGGAGGCCTCACAAAGCACATATATATATATATTTGTATCAGTGTCATCAAAGATGACGTGTAGAAATAATGATATATATATATATATAATTATACAATATACAATCTTAATCCGCTTAATCAATCTTATACATGTCAAGGGTATGACTCTTGCGTTTGCTGATTGATACACAACCAACCTGCAGCTGGAGCGGGAAATCCTAAAAAAATACGGAGGATTTTTCTGTTTAAACACCACTGAGGGTTAATTTTCAATTGTAAGCTTTGATTACCAGAGGGTGTATATATATATATAAATATGATATTTAATTACAAATTAATTACATATATAACACAAACACACCAGCTTCACCTTTATCTTTTTTTGCAGGGACCCACCAAAGATCATGGCGACTGTAGCCCCCTTGGTGACTGGTTCACTCATGGGTTCCTTCTTTTGGCTATAAAGAGATACTGCATGCGTGCCCGACTGCGTCCTGCGGAGATTTTTGGTGGAGTATCTTAGGTTGGTCTCAAATGGGAATGGGCATGAATGGGCTATATTTTGCCATGTTTTTTTCTTGGGATGAATATCCAACATTATCCAACTATACCTATACCAGCAGCTGGTGTGAACAGAAGGGCACCATGGTTTTGACCCATACCCCATATCTCAATTTTGGGCACACGAAAAAAACATGGGCAACTTATGAGAAATCCGCTTGACCCATGACAACCGGCGCGGTGTGGGATGCTGCTTCCAAGGTCGCAGCTTGGTTTTGACGCATTGCATCGGCTGCCGTGTTGCTGAAATACCGATAAAAAATCACGAGATGCCGAGAAAATCGAATTTCTTTGTCAGGGATCTAGGGTGATCATCCGGTGAAGCTTAGCTTAACGCAGCAGTCTCTCTCGACGATGCTATTCTTGATTCGAATAGGTTTCTGCCAAGTGCTGACAAAGAATGAACACGCGTGCTTCAGCCACTACCAATAAAGACACTTGATGAATCTTGATGATTTATTTGAATGCGGCTAGGACTGTATTACAATTCAAATCAATTTTCCTGTAACTGATATTTTTTCATGATTTGTTCATTATCCTCATAATATTCCAATGAACATCTGGTGAATTACATCATTGATACCCTCTGGTAAACTAACATAGCTATTAAAAATGGCCATTTATAGTGGATTTACCCATTAAAAATGGTGATTTTCCATAGTTATGTTAGTTTTCTTTGGTTTTTTCTTGTGGCACAACGCACCGTTTATATGGGTGCCTATTTTTTATCCGGATAGGAGTATGGCCAAGATTCGGAGATTTTAGTCACCCCAAGATGCCGATAAAATTAGAGTCACTTCAAATGGAAGATCACCATAAATATACGCATATATACAATATATATATATATAATATTATAATATAAATGTAAACATATATATATATATATTATTTGTGAACTAGCAAAGATACCCACCACGACTGTCGGCAAGCCAATTTTGTAAACTATTGGGATCCAGTGCTAAAAGTGGTGACACAAACCTGTCTTTTTTTGGGCTAAAGCTCGCTGTCTCATTGTTCAACTCCAGCCTTTGATTTTCATCAAGCATGTCAGCTGGACAGCATTTGGAACATTAGATTCATTGGATGGACAGCATTCAACTACTCAGCCTTTGATTTTCATCTAACAAATCCTAGCTCTTTGAATTTGTTAGCATTTGGACAGCAGAGTAGTGTAGTGCCGCCCAGCGAGCAAGGCAGTTCGACAAAAATATTCTGGGCGTTGGGTTCTATATGGTTCTATGGACGGATTTGATGATATGGGTGTGTCCAAAAATGATCAAAAATTGAGTATACCCCCAAAATTGCCAATGTCATAAAATGCTCGGATAAACCATGATAAACCATTGGCAATTTTATGATAAACCATGATAAACCATCGGATGATCTGTGTGAAGCAATACAACTTTATTTAAGATCTCTGGCTGCAGCCAATTCGAACCAATCCGAACTTCATATATATATATTTATATAATATTATATAATATAATATGTTTATATATATATATATACACACCCTTCCTGGGCCAACAAAAAACGATCCCAGACTTGGCTTCAGGATGCATCCTGGCTGACATTTTGCCATGGAGTTTCTGGGGCTGGGCTGACTCGACTCGACTTCCGTCGCCGGTCCGGCTCAATTCGAAACGGAGCGATTTACGGTGCTGGATTGAGATCATGGACCATTGGACAGATGAGGTTCATAGATGTTTATAGTAGATATATGATGGGTATGGAAAACCATAAGGGGAACTATCTGATTTTATATATATATATATAACAATGTGTATGTATCTATAGAATATGTACGTATATATGTATATATGATATATATGTAGATATATCAGAATAGTTGGGGTTATAAACCGAGTTTAAGATAAACCAATCGATATAAAGCAAGCTATCACCAGGGAGTCCCTTCCTGTTGGGTGTAGCTCCTCGACCCTATAAACAAGTGCTTCGAACCAAGCAATAATGGAGCTTCGAGAACAAACATCAGATTGGACACCTTTCCAGTTATCCTCTGGTAAATTAACATAGACCCTGAAAATAACCCATGTTTAGTCGAAACTAATCTTCCAACCCCTATCTATTAGGGTCTATGTTAATTTACTGGAGGGTATCCTTGTTGCAGCTCCACCTTTGTTGTACCATGTGCCACCTGTGCTGTGCTTGACGGTGCTATGAAGTGTGGACGCCGTGGATTCAGCTTACTATGGACGTTGCTGGCTTCGCATTTGGATCGATGGAAACTCAGAAAGTCTGAAACCTTTATACAATGGTGGAAAAGCAAACAAAAAGCAACATAGCACATTGACTTAATATGACTTCATCTGATTTTTTTTTGAATCTTAATTCATCTTAATTTTATATCATTTGGATAATCTTTTTTTAAAGCTTAATCTTGTATAATTTGGATCCTTGGGAAAATGAAGAACCAAGGTATATGGTATAAAAGATCCATTAATGGATCCATTTATTAATGGTATAAGTTGCCTACATAATAATGGATGCCGAAAAAGGTATGTTTGGATCCTTATTACTATATTATATATATTAATGGTATCCTTATTAATGGTATAAATAATGGATCCTTACCGAAAGTTGCCGTGCCCAACGCCATCAAAGTGGACCCATCAAACTGGTGGATGTTTGGCTTGGAAACGCCGAACAAAAAAGTGGCTGAAGTGGTTGGTTTATGGATGGTAGACTGGTAGACTGGTGCTTTCAAATAATGGTTAATCTATGGTTAATCTATGGTTAATCTATGGTTAATAATGGTTAATAATTGGAATAACAATATATCTGGTTGGTGCTTTCAAACATGAATAATCCTTCCCACCAGTCTGCCATGAATAACATGAATAATCCACCAGGCACTTTGATTCGCCACCGTATATATATATATATACTGGTTGGTGGTTTGAAACATGAATTTTATTTTCCATTTCATAGATGGGATGGAATAATCCTTCCCATTGACTTTCACTCCATCATTTTTCAAGATGGTTATTGCACCACCAACCAGTAGATACTGTATAACGAATACATATTCATGGGGTGAATAACTAAACCATACTAAACCAACATTCACATCACGGCAGCAACGTTCACATCTCAGGTAGGATAATATTATAATAATATATTGTGTTGAATGACATCATGGTTACCCTCTGGTAAACGTTGATATAACGAACTGGAAAATCACCATTTCTAATGGGTAAATCAACTATTTAAATGGCCATTGTCAATAGCTTTTTGTATGTTTACCAGGCCGGGTATCACCAACAAAAGCCATAGTGAAATTGGACTAATTGGCACCAACCAATCGCTAACATAAATCAGCTATAAATCCCATGAAAGCCACATTTTCCATCCGGCTTTACCAGGCCGGGTCATGCCATCACTAAACCATCCGAAGACTTCGGTGCCGGGTGGAACGGGGAGACCGAGGCTTTCACTCCATGTGTCAGCGCTGAAGGTGGGGATTTCCCTATCCCAGAAGCTCGGCAGCCGCGGGATGTCGCGGGATGTCATGGGATGGACCGGAAAATCATGGGAAAATCATGGGAAAATCATGGGAAAATGGGTGAGTAGAAATAATTGTCAGCTTGGACTAGAACTAATTGAACTAATTCAAGAATATTTGTCAGCCACAGATGGGATGCAATTTCAGCGGCTATTCTATGATGATGTATGATGTATATAGGTTGTCAACCACAGAAACAGATCGAATCTTGGGATATGGAGGTGTCCGATTCGTCATGGTGGTACCCCACACTCATCGAGTCGTCATCAATGACCATGACTTATTGGAATATGGTGACAACTGGGGATCCATGACTTAAGAAACCAGCCATTATGTTCAAGCCATACTGTGGATGGGCCAGCAAAAGCCTGCACCAGTTGGTAGATGGTAAACATCCCATCATTTTGTTGGGGTTTCAACCATCCAAGCTGGAAACACTGTAGATTTAAAGGATGTTTTTTGGGATAAACTGGATAAACCTTCTACCAACTGGTGCACGATTTCTTCTTCCATCGACTATTCACAGCACCCCCAGAGATCGAACATCGATATCTTGGGATATGCCTACCCCTTTCGACAGTAGGCAAACGTGGAAAACTTAAGGTGAAATAGCCTATCAATGTTGCTTTGAATCATATATCATAACATATGTTTTTCTTTTCGGATTACCACTTGTAAATCACATTGATGTATATATTTATTATATAGTACATATATATTTATATACTACATATATATATATACTGCCGGACAGTCACTTAGAAGATATTCTGGAAAAACATTTTTTCATGTTCGTGCCGGGGAGGATCTTCTAAGTGTGGGACATAGAATATATTTTTTATTGTTAAAAACACCACACTTAGAAGATTAATGTTGAACAAACATTAATAATAATTACATATAATTACAAAAGCATTGATTGATATGAACAAAACGTTCAAAAAATGATATAACTACGTTAAATTACAATCATTTCATTGTAATAATCACAAAACCAGCTGATTTCATACGACCCTCGTCCACCACATGTTTCCAATCCCAGGGTTAAAAGCTTTCCTGATGAATACAAATTTATGTATACATCTATCTTATATCAACATTGTTGCAACACTGTTTGTGGTGGATGAGGGTCGTATGAAATCAACTTGAAGGAGTTGACCATTCCCAAACATTATCTTCTTATCTTCTAAGTGTGGTGCCTCACCACCTGGTTGGGCCACCCGGGAAATCACGG
>Ga0126342_10010138_pt1 | contig 16853 bp, 10 predicted proteins | sample Cyp1metagenome_FD_92528 | JGI IMG/M metagenome (GOLD analysis project Ga0126342, IMG submission 92528) | Coral microbial communities from Lord Howe Island, Old Settlement Bay, Australia - Cyphastrea 1 metagenome | ecosystem: Host-associated > Invertebrates > Cnidaria > Coral ... | reverse complement strand
GCCCACTGGGATCTGGACTGCGAGGAGGAGGAGAGGAGGAGATGGAGGAGGAGGATGCGGAGGCGGAGGAGGAGGAGAACAGCTCTGATAAAATCTAACAACCCTCACCTGGCAGGTGGGGAATAAAACATGAACGAGTTGGTGTTTCGTGACCTTCCCACGGTGTCACCACCAGGGATGATGATTTTGTACCCATCTAAGATTGACCTACATCTCAGCAAACAAACGTCAACACTTTCCTCCACTTCTGGTCTGTTAATGACCATCCGATAAGAGGAACAAGACATGGGGTGATGTATCCTGCGCATCGGTACCCTCTGGTAAACCATACAAAAAAGCTCTGGAAAAACCACCATTAGTCTAATAGGTCAATTAATGTCGGTAAAACAATAATCAACCATCCCCCAAATCACCACAAATAGGTCGTATGTTGACCATTCCCAAATGGGTGGTTTATTCTTGTTTCACCCACACTGTAAATAGCCATGTTCAATAGCTATGCTTAAATTACCAGAGGGTAAATCCACTGCCACAAACACCGCTCCGGGTCCGAGAAACAGTTAAACAGTTTAAGCCACTTCCGACCAACCGCCGTTTTTTTCGGTGGGGGCTAGTCCAATCTGATTTTAAGGTTGTTCAGTCCCCCTTTCGGTTAATAATAAACATAAACAAAAATATAATTTATATCCATAAATCAACGGTTTATCCATCATGTTCCCTATCCAAATTGCAATTTTTGGGTGGGGATACCATTTTCAGACACGCTCAGATATCTCATCAAGTTGGTAGTTGGTAATATAATGTAATATACCAATATTCCATTAAACACCCAGTGAACCCCCCCTTAAACATTGCCAATCTTCGATACCCTGCCAAACAAAAAGTCTATATTCTTGGTTAGTAGATCTTCCATAGATATTCCTACAGGAAAACCATTATCAAGTAGCTATTCCCATAGATATTTCCATAGATATTCCCATGGCTAATCTTAGATACCCTGAAAAAAAAAGTTCTTAGCTGGTTAGTTAGTAGATAATCCCATTGATACCAAAAGACGAAAGGATTAGTCTGTACCCATCCAAGATTGACCAGATATTCCATAGATATTCCCATTGTTGTTGGTTTATATAGCCTATGAAAACCACTATTAACCATCACTATTAACCACCATATGATAACCAACATACCACTATTAACCACTTAACCAGCTACATATCACTCCACATCTGTTTCATTTGCCACTATTAAACCAACATATTTCTATATGCTAAACGACCCTTACCGTCACCGTCGACCCGACTCGTCGACCCGTAACCAACGGTCACCGTCGACTCGTCGAAAAAAAAAAGCCGCGCTGCAGAGGTTCATCTCGGCGGATCGCAGCTCCATAGACTTGCCTGTGGTTATATATGGCTTGTATACTTCGTGGTTATATATAACGGTTATAAAATGGTTAATGGTTCTATCATGATTTGAAGATTATTACTGGGATGTTACTCCAAGAAAACTATGATTTATGATTACTTCGTGGTTATAACGGTTATATAATGTGGTTAATGGTTATATATGACCACACATGTAGGAGTACTATCCCAACTTGGTAGTTTTAAAAAAAACAATAAATAGAATACAAGGTGGTGCCCCCCAAGTTATGTTTGTTGGTTTATAATCCCATGAAAACTATAGATATATCACCAACAAAAACCATAGTTATTGGAGTTGTAAACCAACTTAGCTATCGAACGGGGGCACCACCTTGTATAATATGGTTAATGGTTATATATAATGGTTATCTGTTATATATATATATATAATGATGGGTATATTTGATGGTTAGTGGTAATGGTTATACAATGGTTGTTTATAATAGTTATAAAATGGTTCTGGTTATATATATATGTATATAATGGTCTATACTTCATGGTTATATGACCACACATGTAGGAGTACTATCCCAACTATTGGTTGGTTTTAAATAACTAATACCATATGGTTATTTAACATAGCCATGGAAAAGCACATTTTTTAATAGGTAAACCATCTATAAATGGACCATTTTCCATGGCTATGTTAAATAATCAGAGGGTAAATAGAATACCAGGCTGATGTAGGGCTTATATTCAAGTGAGGTATGGTGTGGTATTGACCCAATGCCAGCTACCATGACTGGGAATGCTTTATCTAACCCATTTAAGTGCTGATTGGGTCATGCGTTTTGGCATAAAAACGCATGAGTGTTCAAAACACATGAGTGTTCAAAACACTTCATTGGGCTAAATATGTTGGGTGTACCTTGAAACTATTTCAATGGGATTTGAAAGGGATATAATAAAACAATCTAGCTCCTCTGTTTATACTGGTTGAGTGGGATTTCCATGATACTTGCCTGCGCCTGCGATGAACTTATTATATATAGAAAACCTGGGAAGAATGTTCAACCATGTGTGTGATTCCAAACTTGGGGCGTATTGACGTTCTAAAGTCATCATTAAAAGTGTATTTGATTTAAGTTTCCGTTGTTTTTGCTCTGGACAGATATGAGCAATAGCGCCATTGCCATTTCCGCATCCTGGATGCATCCCACAAAAATGGGGTCGCAAATTCTCTAACCCATCCATGAGGAGACGACAAAGGCTATGTTTCCTTCATGTATTCGGGGCCCTCATGCGCCTTGAGTAGTTCAATATTGCTGAAGACACATACATATAAACCTGATATAAACCTGTATAGGCACATGAATAAATTTGAGATGTACATGCTAAACAAATCTCAGAAAAAACGCAACCTTTTTGTTTTTCATGACCCATGGATCTTTATGTTTCGCAAAGTGTTTTCTGGCCAACTCCACGGGGTGACATCCCTATCATGGCTATTGAAGGGTCCATAACTGTCATGTTTTTGTAAAATACCAGTAATTTATAAAGTGGTTCTGTACCATAATGATCATAAAACTATGATAATTCGTAGATCATAATCATCGATGATAGCAATTTTCACGTTCTGCAGTTCTGCGTTTCTGTTTCAGTCAGAATGCAGGTGCATAGCCATCCACAGCACATTTGCCAAGAGGATACCTGGGAGGGACTTGGTCTGATGATGTTGGGTGCTTCAAGTTGCAGCTAATTGGAATGGCTGGTTGGTGGTTGACCTACCCGGCTACCCCTCTGAAAAAATATTAGTCAGTTGGGATGATGACATTCGCAAAAAATGGAAAAATAATCCAAATGTTCCAAACCACCAACCACATGGTGATAAGAAAAACCAGCAAGACTAGGCTACCGTATAACACTTCAGCACAGCGAACAAAGCAACTTGCCCTCAAACTAACATCATTGAGATAAATATGCAAAAAAAACATGATTAAAAAGTACATCGCATATCAATGAGCCACTTTTTATAGCGCTGAACATAGCTAACGAATAAGCCGTTACTTCGTCAAACTTCCACAACAGGTCTCAGAGATCACAAAAGATGTGAGGGACCAACTCTGCACTCCAGACATATTGGCAATTTATGGCTGGTTGGTGGTTAATATACTGTTAATTTCATGGTTAATGATGATGGTTATTATATGGTTAATGATGGTTAATAACCTGGTTGGTGGTGCAATTTCACCATCTTGAAAAATGATGGAGTGAAAGTCAATGGGAAGGATTTGACATCCCATATATGAAATGCAAAATAAAACATGTTTGAAACCACCAACCAGATGGTATATGGTCATGGGGTTCTAGGCGATAGATATGGGGGAATATGATATGTAGGAACATAAAACTAACTTATACTAACTTACACCATGGAGTCATGGAGTAATACAATTAATGGGATATATATTCTATGGTGTCATCCCACCATCATGACCACCTTCTATCCACATGATACCATAATATGTTTCTTCTTTAAATCCCCATCATAGATATCGTTATCATAACTATCCCAATAAATATATCCCAATAAATACCACTATTATCTCTTATATTCCCACTATGCGGAAATCTTAAACATCACATATTTCCATAATTATATCATGCCATAGATCAAACATAGATAACCATAGATCCATATGCCATATCTCCATCTATATATAACATATGCCATGGATTTTCCCAGATCGATCCCTATCCATATGACTTTTTTCCATCATGATCCATGACATTCATACCATCCTGACCATCCTGACCAGCTGCACACCATATAGATCTCCAAACGTTTCGACTGTAGCCATCTCTTGCACCTCGGCGAAGTTTTAGGACTCACTTTGAGCCTCCGTTTCACCTGAAAATGGGTCAAGTTTGCTATTTTAGCAGATGGAAAAGTCCTAAAATCTTGGGTACATATTAATACAATACTTAACACCTATAATTTACGTGTTTTTTTTCTAGGTACTTGGGAGGTTCACTTCAGCATGTTCTTTTCTCAGTCGGCCAATGGAGCTGTGGAATTAAATCGAGGGATGATCAATGTTGATCTCTGCAGTTATGGCCCTGAAAACAGTTATAAACATGGACATTAATAACTCCTAGAAGTCAGGTAAAAAAAATCGTTGTAAACCCATAAAAAAAATGTTAAGGATTGTTAAGGGCCATAACTGTGTGGGGATGGGATAACCGATTCAACTGTGTCGGAGATGGATGTCCCGTAAAGCGTTAATAAAGCCATAGTGATGGTGACCGTTGAACGGTGAGGCATCGTCTAGTGGTGATGATTCTGGCAATAATAGTTATTGATGAAAATTATGATGCTGATGCCAAGATTTGTTATTGTTTGCTTGTTTCATTACATTGTACTCATTACATGGATTTCTTCAAACAGGGAGGAATTAATCTGACAAACCAAATCTTCTTAAGTGGTAAATAACGATAAACTAACATTATCAAATAAGATCAGTGGTTTAATACGGGGTTGATTCTGATAAACCATAAACTAGTCATTATATATGAAAATATCATATGTATAATATATATATAATTATATCATCATAATATATATATATATATATATATATATCACGTACAGTATATATATATATCTTAAAAAATAGGTTCAGACAAAAAACATCATAACAAAAATAGCATCATCATCATCCCACCAGATCAAGGTGATGGAAGGTGCCCAGTGAAATCTTGAAATGCTTGGAATTTTCACCCACTAAAAACCATTGTCAACCTATAGTCATAGTTTAACTTCTAGTTCTAGTTAACCTTAACCTATAGTCAAACTTCTCATTGCCAACCTTAGATACTCTGCAAACAAAAAGTAGATATTCCCATTGAGACCAAAAGACTAAAGGATTAAAGCACCCATCTAAGATTGAACTAGTTCTAGTCAATGCACCTGTCATACTTGACTTACTACAATTAACCCATGTCCCTTCGATCAATCTGTCGCCATTCCCACAGGACGGGCCCTGAAGGACCTGCATGAATGGTTTGCAGGGGATATAACTGGTATCCGTCATATACAATATATATATATATAGGTAGATAACGCAAGTGTATTATGTGTAAAATGTTTGCACATATGTGTGTATATGTAATATTCACATATGTATAAACATGTATATATATATATATATACTATGTTTTTTTTGTGGCTTAATTAGCTTAATTATAATCAATGGCAATGACTCACCAATGAACCAACCTGAAAAGTTCAGGCGGGAATGGTTCTGTTTACCAACCTCACCTGTAATGACGTCGCGATGTGAGGTCTATATATTTCATCCGGAAAGACACAACATTATTCAAGCAACAACAATAGGAAACGTGTAAATTTAATCAATGGAGATGGAAAAGGTCTGAGTACAAAGCACATCAAATTACCGTATAGTGCACCTCAAGTATTGCATAAAAAGAAGTTGTAGTACAGCTTTGTCCTGAAATACCGGCTATAAGTCAGTTGCAACCCCATAAAAATTAAATGGTAACTCCATTTAATTCACGGTTTTATCACATCTTATAACTCATATTTTGGGCCTTCACCAAAGCATGCCGTAGCTTCTTCCTTGAACGATCCCTGCTTCACCTGACACGACGGTTACGACGGTTACAACGTCGTGGTCTTCGGTCGTCTTCGGTCAAGACGCCAGTGATGAAAGCTCGGAGACAAAGAACTCTTAGGACCTCGATTCGGCGATTCCAGCATCAAATATGGTTGATGGATGTTGATATATCTATATGGATAATAGTGGTGAATAGTGGTTCATATAATGGTTAATATAGTGGTTACTATAGTGGTTAATATACTGGTTTCTATAGTGGTTTCTAAAGTGGTTAATATAGTGGTTTCTATAGTGGTTAATATAGTGGTTAATATAATGGTTGATAAAGTGGTTAATATAGTGGTTAACATAGTGGTTCATAGTGGTTAATAGTGGTTACTATTGGTTAATAGTGGTTAATATAGTGGTTACTATAGTGGTTAATATAGTGGTTAATATAGTGGTTAATATAGTGGTTAATATAGTGGTTAATATAGTGGTTAATAGTGGTTAATAGTGGTTACTATTGTTAATAGTGGTTAATCGTGATTAATAGTGGTCAATAGTTGTTAATAGTGGTTATGGATATAATGGTTAAAATCGTCAGTTGAAGTTCCGTAAGCCCACAAACTAGCTATGGGCCATGGCTTCTATAGCTACTGTATGTTAGTTTACCTGTATCTATGTTGGAGGTTCCTGACGTTATGGGGGTACTCCCAGTCATCATCCAGTCATGAGTGACCATGACTTAGTATTGAAACATCTGGGTACATTAAAATAATTCACTAACCTGAATTAAGCCCATTTGGGGATGATTTCCCTTACTAACCATGATTCCCAGTGAGGTCGTAGTGAGGTCATTATAATTTACCCAGAAACATATTGAAACCCATGGTGACTTGGGTATCCCCAATTCTGAAAAAAATGTCGATGAGGTTAATGTGGTAAACCCAAGGCAAATTCAACTCCTATTGGGAATGGTTTGGCTGATGAATAAGGAATAATTGGTTTTTGATACATCATTTGATGCGGTCATCAACTACTTAATGGATCATATTCCACCATACATGTTAAATATATGGGATCTAAAACTCGTTATTTTTGTGAAATGTTTGATCAATGATAGTTGATTGATGGCAGATTGGTCATTATATACAGCTAACACCTGGCAAACATCATATAAGACTGATGCCTTATCAGAGTAAGTAAGCTCTTACTAGAATAATTCATGGCTAATCTTACGCACAAACCCCATGGTTTGCCCGGACTGCACCATGGAGGATGCCCCGTTGTCTTCTGATGCAGAAAATACTGCGTATGCACAGTGTCTTCTGATTCAGGATTCAGAGTTTTGAGGGTTTAGAATTTTAGGGTTTAGGGTGATAACTTAACCATAGTGGTTATATATATATGGTTATATAACCATGTAATTTAGGGTTTAATAGTGGTTTACGGTTTGGGGTTTTAGACTTTGGAATTGGGGTTTAGGGTTCGTCGTCCTGCGAAGGTATTTGAGCATGTCGATGGATAATGTTTGAACACCGGTCTGACCTTCCGGGCAAACCATAGGGTCTTGACGTAACTTTAGATACCCTGCGCAATATCAACTGTTGTTTATGCTCAGTGCCTATCCTTGTCCCCATTTCTGGCAAAGTACTGTATTAGGTTGTATTCAACCCCAAAAAATAAATCCGTGGTTTCGGGTACAATCCCGTCAACATAAACGGTAATTGAGCATGTGGGTGTGTGTGTGTGTGCAAACGGGGTGTGCGATAAACCCCAATTTATTACCATGTGAACGTTGAAAATGATGCTAAACGATCAAACTCTGTTGCGTTTTCCCTACACAACTTCAGACAAAACCATGTGTGCCATGGTCAAGTTGGGTCATGGGACCCATGGTCACCGATCATTGGATTAATCATCCCCTGTTGGGAGTTTATAAAAACACCATGTAACTTACTTGACCGTGGCACAGATGGTGCAAAGAACTGCTCGTAGTAACATGGAGAATCGCGAAGATATATCTATATAGTATCGGGCTATAGCCCTGAAAATACTGTTCAACGATATACTGGTTGGTTTTTTGCAAGGATTTCCCAGCTCAAGGGTTGGCAAAATCCCAATGTGTCACATAGTATAGCCACGTAAAACGGAGGACTGTCCAAAGCAGCAACTGCTGAAATGGGAGTCATAGTTTCCTCATTTTTTGGGGGCTTGTACGGATCAAACTGGTAGGGAACCCTGGGGCATTCACCCGTCAACTTCTGCACAGTTTGGCTGCTTGGCCTTTGTACCCATCCCCTAAACATAATCAATTTCTGGAACCATCACATCCACAATGAATTTAGTGCGTCATGAAAGCTGTTTGTTTGCTCCCTCTTTGCAGACATCTCCTCGGCTTTCATGTTCTCAATCTCTTTTTGGATCCTCCTCTGGCACCTGCGGTTCAATCCTCTGAGCCTGGGCCCAGCAACCTTGAGCTTCAGAAGTGTCTTTCCAATAAAACCCATCCATCCCAATCCCCCAAAAACATCAAAAAACGTGGTAAAGAACCAAGGGATTACCCAAGCTTGGAAAATGATGCCCCAACATGCCGTCTTCGACGTTCTGTCAAGGAGCTGAGAAAGGAGTCTGGCGCATCGTCCCAGATGCTCAACACATTTTCCGCATCCATTTCACCTCGGGAATCAACAATGACCAGCCATGACCAGCACGAAAGGTTGAAGGTTGAAGAATGAAAATCTAAATGGAACGGATCTGGATAATCTGGATAAATTATATTATGATAAATATGTAACATCATATATATGATAACATATTATATATATATAGTTCTTAGACAACCCAGAGATCACATGGGGATAACGGATAGTTAAATCCTTACTTGCCGTGAGTTACGTCCGGGTTTGCGACCTCCGGTCATCAGCTCCATGGCCCTCCGGTAATGAAACACGGCCTGGAAAATGCCCCCATGTTGATGATTTCGCGAAGGGGTTTGGCTAGCGAGGGAAGATTGTGGAGGTCAAATCCAAGACAGGATCATGTCATAGTGGATACCGTTAGTACTATGGAAGGATAATTACTATACTGTAACCTCTTACTGAGTTACCACCTGCATAAATAGTAGGACATCTACTCTTATTCTCACATCAGAGGTTATAGTAGGATATCAATAATATAGATTGTTCTAGGGTACATAAGGGTGGGACGATATGTGATATTTATGGGATAACTGTATCATATATATATACCCCTATAGTGATGAGATGTGAAACAACACCTTATATGGATGGTTTATGGCATGTGCCTGATTACCACATCATATGGATTGATATAGGACATGTCTATGTATGTATATATATATATTATAGTAATACGTAACATCATCATAGATACATCCAGAATTTCTATACATTATGCGGTATTATGCGGTGCATAATGTATGTATGTATATATATATATATTATTGGGTCATTGGTCAAGACCCTAGGTCATTGGTAAACATCGAACCAGCTGGTAAATGGATGGACATTCACCTAACTATCTGGTTGGTGGTTTTAACCATCTTGAAAAATATGAAAGTCAATGGGAAGGATGACATCCCATATATGATGGAAAAATAAAAGTCATGTTCCAAACCACCAACCAGTTATGGATCTCAAAGGTTTTGATCCATCCCTATACAATGCCACCCAGGGGCGCAAGTGGTTTTTGCTCTGCATGATGTGATCCACCATTCTGGGCCCAGGGACAGGCGTGGAAGGTCAAGGTTTTTCTAGTGAGATGCTAAGGCCGAGAGCATTCCCAAAATCACTACAGAAAAATGCCATTTATGAGTTATGCCTGGTTGATTCTAAGGGATTATACATTCTATACCAGGGGTTTTGTTAGTACTTGTAACTGGTATAACTCGGGCCATTTTTCTGTATCAATGGCTGGTAACAGTCATCCCCAAATGGTAGGTTGATTCTTCAGTGTACAAGGTGGGGTGGGGCCCACGAACGATCGCGATCAGTTGATGCAACTAGCTCGGTGAATGGGTCTATGGAGAATATAACTATGGCCCAACTGACTAATATTTTTCAGAGGGGTTGTTTTACCACCAACCAGATGGTATTCATGGGGTTATAAGTCAACTTACAATGTTTGGGGGCCCCACTCTGTAGATAAAATTGGGATTATGATCCATGAAATAGACCATGGGATTTCTGAAAGGAACATTCTGGTGTACCCTGGTTTCAAACATAACCAGATCAGAGTTTCTCAAGAATTGGATGGTAAACATCCTGACTTTTTGAGGATCGACTTGTAAAAACCTGCGTAAAATCTCGACAATTTAAGGGAGATTTGGGGACAGGTTTCAGAGGTTTCAGATTGCAATGTGGGATGACCATGAAGGATGCCACCATCAGCAACACCAATCTAAACACTTAGAACACATGCCATTTTGAGTTGATTTGCCGAATCAACCATTATTTATGGAACTTTCATGATAACCCCCAAGCCCAAATACTAACTTCCTTGGTCTCTGGTGGTTTAGTACTGGATCTTTTCATGGGTCCCAAATTGGGGGTGATCTTTTTGAGATGGGATTCCCTGTTAAATGATGAAGAGTTCCATTATGTTTTTTCTTGTGAAATCTAATTACCCTTCTGGTAAACGTTTACAGAAAACTATGGAAACTCACCATTTTTTAGCTAGGTAAATCAACTATTTCGACTGGGCAATTTTCAATAGCTATGTTAATTTACCAGAAGGTAACCGTATTGAACATCCAAAAAACACTGTGAAAAATTAATGAGTTGACATTTCCAAACATCATTAACAGAAATAACTATAAACAGGTGATCTATTCATGTATCTGTACTGTGGAGGCCAATGAAAAACATATACTCAAGCAGCAACCATTCCACATATCCAATGTTGTTGTGAATGGTGGCAAAAGCCTCTATGAGAAATAACCAGCCTGTAGAAAACGAAGATCGATGAATAGTGATGACCCAGCTTAGATCAAAACCTCAATACTTACCCTCTGGTAAATTAACAGATGGACCCTGGCAGATAGGGGTTGGAAGATTAGTGTCCATTAAAACTAGGCTATGTTCAGGGTCTATGTTAATTTACCAGAGGCTATAGGTTTCAGTCAATCTTTCCAATGTGTAAAGCCTAGATGTTCCAAAGATGCATGTCCCTTTGAGAAATTGTGGGTGTTCAGAAATTCAACCCATATGGGATATATTGCAGTCACTTACCACATATCTACACTATGGTAAATTCTCAATATTTCATCAACCTGAAATATCATAGATTATGGCAACTAACATATATTGTAATGGATAATCAATTCACCAACCAGCTATGGTAAATTACTGCATTGTATTACACACATTTACCAAAAAACCTAAAGGCCATTTTGGGATAGTTGCCTTACAATTTGAATGATTTACAGTGACGTCAGTGAGGTAGTTATGACATCACCATAGGTGAAACATGGTGAAACCATTCAAAAACAACCATTGAAATCCTATCATTGATGCATATACCCTCTAGTAAACATACAAACAACTATCGATAATCACCATTTCAAATGGGTAAATCAACTATTTCTATGGCCATGTTCAATAGTTTTTTGTATGTTTACCAGGCCGGGTAAATCCATGTAAACCATGGTATAAACATCCCGATCTTCCTGGCCATCCTGAAAAATCTAACGCCGAAAAGGAACGTGTGAGTTCCGGCCCTGCACGAGGCTGATCGAACAGGTGGCCAAGTGAGTCAAGGCTGCTTCAAACTTCATTTATCCTCTGGTAAACATACAAAAAATTATTGAACATGGCTGATTTACAGTGGATTTACCCAGCTATAAAATGGTGATTATCCATAGTTATGTTAGTTTACCAGGGGGTAATCTTGCCATAGATAATCAACCAAATTCAGATTGAATCCTAAATGTTTTATGATTTTTTTTATAGGTCTATAAGAATGTTTATATTGTGTGACATTAGTATTCAATGTTTTATTTTTAAAAAGGACCTAAACGTGTATAAATAGATGATGCCTTGTGAAATTAGGTACATGATTTGCATTTCTTGTACTCAACCTGAGGTAAATTGGACGATTCCCATTTTAGCGAGGATATGCCCATTTGTTCATATGTGGGAACATAAATAATGGGGAAATGGCTATACCTAGACCCTTCAAATACCTGGAAGAATGTGGTCATCTACCAAATTGCTAAACATTGTACAATGAACATATCTATTTATCCATCTATCTATCCAGCCATCCATCCATCCATCTACTAGTATCTATCTATAATGTTTGTATGTAAAAAAAATACACCCTGAAGTAGAGCCAATATTCTGATGTTAGTGTTGATGTTCGGTTTTCCACATTCAATGTACTCCAGGGTCAATATTGTATATATATATGTATGTATTATTATATATAAATGGTTTATCATATATCAAATATATATATATCGTATGTATTATGAATAATATATATATATAATTATAAATAGTTTGGATATTATATATAGTATATTCTAAATATTATATACATATCATTAATTATAAATTATATGTTATATATTATATACATATATATATATATATATGTATATGTATATTATACATATATATGTATGTATTATATATATTATATTAGGTATAATATTAAATATTATAATATATATATATATATATATATATATATATTATACTATTATCTGTATCTTATATATATATATTTATAATATATATATATATATATATATAAAATAGAATACAAACAATCATATATATATATATATATATATGTATTATCACTTCATAAATATTGAAAATATTATATATTATAAGGAAAATTGGACTAAGAAACCTAATTTAGTCTACTCTAGATTCAAGACTCTACCTCGAAAAAAACGATTTCTTAGCGCAATCCCAACCGTATTTTCACTGGTGAAATCCCAATTTCTGAATGACGGTGTGGATAGCCACTAACAACATCTCATTTTCATTAACCATTAGCCATTACCATTAATGACCAATGACAATTGCCCTCCGGTCATCAAACATGACGATGCTGTATAATTTATAATACTTCGATATATGGTAGTTTCCTAAAATTGGGTGTACCTCGAACCATGCAAAAATAGAGCATAGTACGGAAACCCATGGTGACTTGGGGATACCCCTAGCATAGCTACGGCCGCCCGCCTAGAACTGGCCGCACTCACAAGACGCTCCTTGGAGCTGCGGCTGACCATGAGAATCATGAGAAAACCAGCGCAATTTGTGCAATTTTCTGATCCAGTCATGGTTTTCATGCATCAAAAATGTAAGATATATAATCCAATTGTTTATCATGTTTTCTCCAAAAGATTCCATTGATCGTGTTTCTTGGACCCGAAATTGCAATCAATCATCTTTTCTCGCCCTGAAAATTGGTGCTGATCATTTGTTTGACAGACCCATATCTGCGTGCTGGGGTTGTGGTAGTGGTGGTGGTGGCGGTTGTTGTTGTTCTTGTTGCTTTTGTGTTGTTGCTTTGTCTTCTTACTTTTGTCTTGTTGTTTCCGTCTAGTTGTTTTTGTCTCATTGTTTTGTCCTGTTGCTCTTGTTCTTGTTCTAATTTTTGTTCTGCAGCCCCCAAGGGAACAGCATGTTTGCCCAAACTGAACCGACTATCTCAACAGTGAAAACAACCCAAAAAACAAGTCCAAACAAAGTATATACCTACCATTGGTGCTGAAACCATCCAGTAAACTTGTGGATAATGACACGCTTATAGATGGCGATGATTTAACCTCAAAAACATTATATCATTCCGCAGCTATGTTGTTTTACCAGAGGGTATCATCTTGAAAACAAACCATGTGCATCAACACCCCTGATCACCGGTAGCGCTGGCAACCACATGGGTTGATCTGTGCCCCACCCAAAAACAACATATCATATATCCCCCATTTAAAGTGGATTTTCCATTGGGAAAAGCCATTTTCCAAATCAACGACAAACCGCAAATCCAAGGTACAAATGGTGACATTCGCAGGCTCTCGCTATCAGAGCCTGGTCAGTTGATGCCAACTGTTGGTGTCATGATTTAGTCGAAAGGATCAAATGCCACTAAGATGGAATTCTATCAACATGAGTGTGATCTACGATAGGTTTCTATTGGTTTATAGCTAGGAAACCATGGATTTATGGCAGATTGATTTCTAGTTAGATTGGCTTATAAACAATATTGTATGATGGGGTATCCTTTCTGTTGGTTTGTTTTCCATTACTTTGAAACAACAATGCTTGATTGAATTCTGGGTGTGCTTTTCTTGGAACATCATTTCTATTGATTCTGCTGAAATCCAAACTTTGCACCACAGGGGTCAGGTTGCAGTCTCTGTTTCCATGTCAGGTTGATGTGTCCTTTTCCTGGTCTGACAAAGAGCTAACCTGATGGTAACACATTCAATTTGGGGGATCCCCATTTTGGACAGACCCCTGATGGTTCCTACAAAACACAGCCGGTTTTCCATATCTTTATTAGTTCGCCTTGGGGTAACCGTTTAACCTTCCAGGGTATCACCGCAAGCACTTCGCACCTCTGCCAGTTCATCGCAGTGGATGTTGCTGGTTTTAATGAAAGTTTTTCCGCCAGATGAGGATCTCTAGATTTTAAGAAATGTGCAGCTCCTTCCTTCTTCTTCCTCCACCTCCTTCTCCCCTTCCTCCTCTCGTCTTCCTTCCAGATCGATGGACCCGGACTTCACCGCAAGTGCCAGAAGCTCATTGTGAGCTCCAGAGGGAATGGAGCACGCCTATCACCTGCCAGATGGTCAGATAGAATGCCATCAAGTATGTCAGATAGAATGTCAGAGTATATGCCAGAAAGAATGTTAGTAATAGCTTGCCATATGTACTTCCAGATAAGATGTAAGAAACTATGTCAGAATAATGTGTCAGAGCGGGGATCACGCGACGGGTTCGATTGCAGCATGATCCATCAAGTCATTCTTCCCGCGAGTTTATAACACCAAAATCCCCTATGAAAATCCCCAATGAAAAACCTACCCTCTGGTCATTTAACTATAGCTTTTGAAAATGCCCCATTAGAAATAGTTGATTTACCTGTTAAAGATGGCGATTTTCCATAGCAAACTGCAAACGTTTACTTGAAGGTAATTAATTCATCCATAACCCGTCCCAGTCCATCTCGCACTTCCATCGCTCCCATCGACCAAGAGACCCCCCGATGCCCCCCACTCAGCTGTCCTCAGGTCCAGGCGGGTTGGACACGTTCGGTGTCCAACTGAAGGTGAATTGATGTTTTCCTTTGAGAAACCCAAGTCGTGGTCCATGTTAACCCCCAAGGCCAAGATACTGATATATTTAGCTCCTTTTCATTTGCAAACATGTTCATCAAAGATTCTTCAGAAGATCATGGACATCACATATATAATATAATATTACCCCATATATTACCCAATTAGTTGGTGCATATTACCTAAATATTGCCATTACGGTAAACACATATAGTGCTTATTCTCAAAAATGGATCCTAAGGTGGTGGAAACGCTCATGGACTTACGGGTCTAAAGGACTTTTGGATACAATTAAAACCATAATTTTCCACCAGCAGGATGGTGTTTTTCCCCAGTTGTTGTTGCTTTAGAAAGCCCAATAACCATAAGTTATATCGTTATTTCTACCATAAACCACTGATCCCACTGATTTCATGGCTGTGAGAAGGCGAATCGAGCTCTTCCCTGACTCGCCATGTAGCCTCTGGGAACTAACATAGCTAGGGAATATGGGCCATAGAAATAGTTGATTTACCCAGGTATAAAATGGTGATTATCCATAGTTTTTTGTATGTTTACTAGAGGGTAAATTTATCTAAAAATTATTATAGTTGATATGCTGATTAACGAAGGTGATTTTCCATAGTTATGTTAGTTTACCAGAGGGTACGCTCTCACCGTCCATGCGATGGAAAATCTCCCATGTTTGCCGGAGGAGAGCGAAAAACCATCATGTCCCACAAAGAATTTGAAAAAAACGGGGGACAGGTTTCATCTTCAACACGTTTTTTTTTTACTGTTCATGATTTTTGGAAACGTAAATCACATCTTGAAAAAGGGGGTTTCCAAGTTATGGGGATACTCAATAGCTGGATGGTTTATTTCAGTGAAAATCCATCCAAAAAATGGATGATAACTAGGGGTACCCCTATGACTTAGTAAACCCACAATTGGGGCCCCGAGGTTGTCAGAAAAACGATGTCCCAAGGGGGCCACCACTTTGATCATTTATGTCATTAGGATGGAGCCCTCCAATTCCTTAACAGTTGGGGCATGGGAATATCATCAACTCATATATATATATATATATATGTATATCTATGTGTATATGTATATCTATGTGTATATGTACGTATGTATGTATGTATATCTATGTGTATATGTATATCTATGTGTATATGTATATCTATGTGTATATGTATATCTATGTGTATATGTACGTATGTATGTATGTGTATCTATGTGTATATGTATATCTATGTGTATATCTATGTGTGTATGTATGTATGTATGTATGTATGTATGTATCTACAGTATGTATCTACAGTATGTATCTACAGTATGTATCTACAGTATGTATCTACAGTATGTATCTACAGTATGTATATATATATATATATATGTATATGTATGTATATATATATATACATACATATACATATATATTGCTAAATTGCGTAATTCCAGGTGGAAACTTTTAAAAAAGGGTTATATTTCTGGGCAAGGCTTGTTAATGTGCAATGAAGGCTGAGATAGCAACTATTGATTCAGCATGCAGTGGAAACATTT
>Ga0126342_10010137_pt1 | contig 16857 bp, 11 predicted proteins | sample Cyp1metagenome_FD_92528 | JGI IMG/M metagenome (GOLD analysis project Ga0126342, IMG submission 92528) | Coral microbial communities from Lord Howe Island, Old Settlement Bay, Australia - Cyphastrea 1 metagenome | ecosystem: Host-associated > Invertebrates > Cnidaria > Coral ... | reverse complement strand
GTAAAAGCTTCTCTGTTTAAAAAGCTTGCTGTGTGTAAAAGCTTCTCTGCGAAAGAACTTGATGTGTGTAAAAGCTTTCTTTGCGCAAGCTTCGTAGTACAAAGTAGTACAAAGTAGTACTGGGAAGTGCTTTGTGCAAGCTTTGTAGTACAAGTCGTAGTACTGGGAAGTGCTTTAGGCAAGCTTTGTAGTACAAAGTACTACTGGGAAGTGCTTTGTGCAAGCTTTGTAGTACAAAGTAGTACTGGGAAGTGCTTTTGTGCAAGCTTTGTAGTACAAAGTAGTACTGGGAAGTGCTTTATGCCAAGCTTTGTAGTACAAAGTAGTACTTGGAAGTGCTTTGTGCAGTACAAGGTAGTACTGGGAAGTGCTTTGTGCAAGCTTTGCAGTACAAGTAGTACTGGGAAGTGCTTTGTACAAAGTAGTACTGGGAAGTGCTTTAGGCAAGCTTTGTAGTACAAAGTAGTACTGGGAAGTGCTTTGTGCAAGCTTTGTAGTACAAGTAGTAGTACTGGAACGTGCTTTGTGCAAGCTTTGTAGTACACAGTAGTACTGGGAAGTGCTTTGTGCAAGCTTTGTAGTGCAAGTAGTAGTACTGGGAAGTGCTTTAGGCAAGCTTTGTAGTACAAAGTAGTACTGGGAAGTGCTTTGTGCAAGCTTTGTAGTACAAAGTAGTACTGGGAAGTGCTTTTTGCAAGCTTTGTAGTACAAAGTAGTACTGGGAAGTGCTTCGTGCAAGCTTTGTGGTACAAAGTAGTACTGGGAAGTGCTTCGTGCAAGCTTTGTAGTACAGAGTAGTACTGGGAAGTGCTTTGTGTAAGCGTTGTAGCACAAGTAGTAGTAGTACTGGGCAGTGCTTTGTGCAAGCTTTGTAGCACAAGTAGTAGTACTGGGAAGTGCTTTGTGCAAGCTTTGTAGTACAAAGTATTTCGGAAAGTCTTTTCTGTCTAAATGCATTTGTGTCTCAAGTGTCTGTCTTCAAAAACTTGCTGCACCCAATGGTTTTTTTGTGCAAGCGACTTCTCTCTGACAGTAAGAGCTTTCTGGCGTACAGAACAGCTATGATGAGTTGAGACGAACTTCGAGGAGATGAGAAAAGTTGATCCGTGCTCAGATGAGATGGAAAACAGTTGAGAAGAACTTGCTTAGATGACATGTGAAAAGAGATGGGATGAGATGAGAAGAGCTGAGATGAGGTGAGAAGAGCTCACATGATTTGAGATGAGATGAAGTGTCGGGTGCGAAGTGCAAGTGTGAAGTGCGAAGTGCAGGGTGTGAAGAGTGCAGTGTGAAGTGTGAGGAAAGTCTTCCCTTGGCGTTGCATTGCAGCGGGGTCGCGCGCAGGTCATGTTCTTGGACAACAACACTGCAACAGTTTCGCACAAAGCACGCGCGCACGAGCCTGGCTGGCGCACTGCGCATTCAAGTTCTATAGATGAGAAAGTTCTTATTGTATATCCCTGAGGCAACTTCCGCCCCGCCTCCCGCGGGTACTACTGGTAAGTCTCTGTATTTGCAATTGAAGCATACCCCATTTGTAGTAATGTTCCTTATGTCCAATATTTAATTGCTAGTTGCCCACACCCACAGTGCGATATTACCCTCTGGTTATTTAACATAGCTATGGAAAATGGACAATTATTATAGAATATTTACGATGACTTATATACCCATTAAGTACGGTGATGTTCCATGATTTTCCATATAAGCATGGGGTAAAAGATGTAAAAGAACTAGTTCAGAATCCCATCAATCCCATGCGGGAACGGAGCCTGCCAGGACTTTGCCAAGTTCTACGGCCGCCTTTTTGCCAGCAGACTCCACCAGCTCCTCAGGAAGTGTCCATGGGCTGAAGTGAACTGAAAGTCTATTAAACGCTGAAACACCAAGATTTTAAAGGTCAGTCATCACAATCATCACACAGCATTTCTGGTGGAATTTCTATGAATTTGTGGAAGCCTTCAAGGTTTGATCCGCATGTCTGAGACAAGAGAAGCTGGCAAGGCTAATGACGTACCTTCACCACCTTGCGGAGTTCTAAGTCCACTTCATGAAGACTCGAAACCTCACAGCGCCACAGCTCTTTCCAAACTGCGAATAGACTTGTGTTCAGCAGAGACTTTTTCAGCAGGCTTTGTCACAAGAATCCAGCCTCTTTATCTGCATCTGCCGACAGACCTTATTGCTGAATATTGCTGACTGTCCCCTTTGTGTTGCCAACATATTCTTGGCCAAGTCTTGACGTCTTGGAACACTGATCGTCACAATGCATTCCTTCTCTCAAAAAGATTCTACCAGACAATCAAATATCGCAAACAAAAATGTCACTTTAGAGATCATCTATGACTCTAATGTTTCACTTCCGGGCATCGTGCAAACGCTTCGAAGCTTGACCACTGGCAGGAACCCGCCGCCTTCGGAGCAGCCACGAGGCTGACCTGGAAACACTGAGAGGGAGTGAGTTGGATCTCTTTTTTGTTATTTCATGGTTGTTTGTTTTTCTTGTTTTACTTATGGTGTTATTTATTTGGTACTTATGTGTTACTAATTCATTTGCTTACTCAGTGCCATATCGTATCACATCAAATCATATCATATCAATTCATATTCATATTCATTATCATATCATATCATGTCATATCATATCATATCATATATCATATATATATATATATATTGTACATACACGTATTGTTACATCCACACATACAATGCGCAAAATATGTATATATATAGAGAGAGAGTTGCTGGCTCTTATCATGACTTATCTGGCCAAATCCCAGCGGAAACTCTTTGGATCATCCAAGCTTTCGACCAACCAAAGTGAAAATGCGATCCACCAAGCTTCGGCCCACTTGGTCGCCAATGACCTGGAAACAGGGGAGAAAACCACAGGTCGCTATACCGACAATCGAATCACGGAGAAATCTCAGAGACAACTGACAGTAACTGAGACAACCAACAAAAAGGTTAGACTATGTTAGACTGAATGTGATGTATGCATAGCCAGCAAAGGGCTGAGTAGAATTGGCATGGCTGCAAGAATGCAGAACAGCAGCATGGATTGTTCTCTGTCCCTCGTTTTCACTACTAGCAGAGTCATGAATGGCTTGGCTTCCGAGTGCCACTATCAGGTTACATGTCACTCGTTCCCAGCACAAAAAAAAAACGAAATCAAGTTGCTTCAAATGTCAAAGTTCATCCAGGATGAAAAGGACCTGCATAGCTATTAATGATATCAAGTCCTTCGGAAGTCGTACATGCAACCCATCGCTTGATTCCAAGGATGGGATCTTTGCACGATTTTTCTGTACAGGGATCAATTCAGAATGTGCCAAGTTTGCCCTTAAGGCTGGACCAGGCACATGAAACATGCAGAACGCCTCAGAACTTGGTTTTGCGGAGGATTTTGAACACTTCCAAGCTATCGAAGCTATATCGCAGCTATTGTTTACTTTTTGGCTTTTTGGAATTTTGCTGACTCGCATCTTGGCTGCATGGTGTACCTTTGGAGAACAGTCTTTCAATGCAAGCCGGCCAAAAAATGCAGGCAAAGAAGACCACTTCAAGTGCGAGTAGCACGGACACCACTGCCAGGTAGGCTGCAGATGGTTGAAACATATGATGCAGATTCCGAATCACACGCCCAGCGAAAAGGTATCCGCCCATCAAGAGTCCACCGAGAATCAGAATCAGAGCTTCAAACCAACATTTCCGCGGTGGAAAAAATGTCATGCAGCCAAGCAAAGCAAGGAACCAAGGATATGAGAAAGCGACCAAAAGCGATTCGAGGAGGTGAAGCAACACCTGGTCAGAATCCATGTCACCCACTGAAAGCTCTGCTGCGATCGGATCAAGTTCGCTGGCAATGAGCGGCATGAAGATGATCAACAGACTTCCTTGAATTTGAGATTTGAAGAGTCAGTTACAGTCGTCAGTTCTCACCAATGTTTTGAATTCCAAACTCCAAAGTAAAGCAAGTAGTATGCGTAAGAAATGAGGCAAATATAGGCAAATATCATCAAATTAAATATGCAAATCTGAACAGCCAAGGATTCGAGCTGGAAGACCACCAAAGGAAATCGCATCGTGCATCCTCTGCGGGATAACTTCTCTCGCTCGCGTTTCCAAAACCTTGCAAACCTCTTCAGTAGTTGCGAACTCCCCCACAATCTTATGGTCAACTGCCAAGGCAACAAGAGCACTCAAAATTTCTTCTCGGTCAGCTTGATGCTGGCAACTCGATGACGCAAAGGTGAAGGTCTCCATTTGCTTGGAGAGTTGCGATCGCACACGGCCCCAGCGACGCATGGGCACAATCAAACAACTGCAAAACAGTAAAAAGAGGCTGCCTCCAAGAATCCAAACCTTGATTTGCTGAAGAGGCAAAAAAAGAATTTGAAGCGGATAGCGGATTGCCCATGTTTGGTTTGGATCTGTTTGGATCTGTTTGGACTGCCCAATGCGGAAAGAAAAAACCAGCCACTCAGCGAGTTCGAGAAACGATGGTCCTGTTTTCAGCATGAACTACTGGAGCAAAGTAAGAGTTTACCAGCTCGCCAAGGATGCGAAAGCTTTGGCAGCATGCTGAGACAATGATGAAAGTTGCAAGCTCCACAGGGAGCACACTGATCTTTCCACAAGGCTTCAGGATGAGAAAAGATATGAGCTCAAAGACTGTCCAAATCCTGTCCAAGTACTTCTCCGAAAGAACCACAACAAGCTCGTCTGCATGCCAAATGTAGGATGTCAGGGCGTGAATGCCTTCCCACTTCTTCTGATCATTGAATTGGTCTACGCAAACTTTGTCGAGGAACACATCAGGACCCTGACGGCCGAGACATAGAAGAAGATCATGAGACAACGTGAGGGACAATAGCAATGCCACGAGACTGCCGATGGTACACCAAATGCTGATGTACGATGTAACCATGTCACCTCCTATCTCTGCTTCTATCTTGAAAATGGGCAGAATACCAGCTATGACGAGGCCAGCACAAATCAGCCCGACAATGGCACAGCTCGCCAGGGCTTTGTACATGTTGAAATGTATTGCCTCGCCCCAAGCCGCAATAAATCACAAGATCTGCAACACCCAAACCCTTCTGAATACAAAAGGTGATTCCGTTTTTGGCCCCGCCCCAACACAAAATTGCATAAAATTGCAGCATTTGCAGGCAAGGAACCAATGTGAGAAACTTGCGCCACCTATCAACTTGCCAGTTGTGACTGATGAAAAACTCGAATGTCAGGAAAGCCAACTCCTGGGAACAGCAGTGATCCTCCTCTCGAAGCCTGGGACCTGCCAACGCCTCCTCTGCTCAGCACCTTGTACAGAGAGACGGCGCGAAGGCCCCCTTGATGTACATCCGACAGGGCACTCACAGGGGTGTTCGCTTGTTGGACATCTGACGAATCGCTGTGATAGATATGGATCTCCTGCACATGGCACATTTGTTGGGAACCCCAAACTGATGAGATGTGATTTCAAAATATGTCAAACAAACATTTACAACAAATCACTTTTCCTCGGTAGATTCAGCTTGCTCAAGGTTAAAAGGGATAGCTCACTCCAAAAAGTGTCAAATAAGTCACTTCCCACCTTTCTTGCTTGTAGGTACAGTATACTGGGTGCCTGAGAAAGTTTCGGGCTATATAATCTGTACGTATACATATATATATAATTATATATATATACATACTACACATACAGTATTGTGATGTATTATGGTTGACATCCTCTTTGACATTTCAAGGCACTCTGGTTCCAAACTGCTCTCACCGCATGTCTCGCTTGTTTCTTTCGGATTGGACGAAAGATATCAAAACTGGCTGCCAGTAATGCCAGCAACTTAGTCAATGACGACATGAGTGGCACTCAATCTAGGCACTCTGGGCAGTTTGATTGCTACGTTAGTATGTCAAACTCTTTGTCGCACTAAGGGTCCCAAGAACTCATCTTCCATCGGATGCAAACTTGTCAGAAATTAAGGTGTGCCAGAGAGTTCGACCAGTGTAGTATCTCTGGTTTAACTGTACCGCCTACACCTTTCGGTTGGCGTTTGACACAAATGACACATCTCCTGTTATGGGCTTGGCATGATATGGCAAGCTATCAACATCTCTCAACTGCAGGAACACAGCACTCCTCCGGCAAAGCCATGCCAAGGGAATGACTAGGTCACAATCAATGCATGTGTGTACGTTGCTGAATATGTTCAGGTATATCCAACATGAATTCTGTTGATAGTGGTGTCGCGCTGTGATGAAACCCTGTATATGCTCTTTCTCTGCAAGCGTTGGAGGTATTCTTCGTTGGCGTTCCTCTCAGCCTATATCCTTCGATGCAGAGGAAGCGCTTTTTGAAGAACGAAAGATCGAATTATCACGCAAGGGAAAGGCATAAAAGCACCGTTGTCTGCTTCATCGCTGCTACTTGAATTCCTTCCATAAAACATCGTAAGATCATACTATGGCCATAATGATGACCCTGGTGGCAGCGTATTGCCGACGCCTCTGGATGCCACTGGATGCCATAGACATGGTCCCGCACGTGCTCCATGGCCATGATCTCAGATTTTTTTCGCAGAAAAGCACGGCGAAGCAGTGCTCTTCACCACTGAGCTGCAAACGCGATTGGCAGAATCCACAGCCGTCCTGCAGCGGGTTCAATTTGTTCCGTGTTTCCGTGCCCCAAAAAACACCCCCAGAAACCATGGTAGATGTAGGGGATGAAAGATGACGAAATCACATGTATTTGGGACCATAGAATGGGGGTGTCTAATATTGGGGCCATGGGATTACACTAAATCTGGATGTCTTCGTCAAACTCTTATCCATCTTGGTCAGAACACTGGCGACTCAGGCGCAAGCACTGTGAAGTGATGTGGCATCTGTTCCACGAAAATGTAGTTGGACGCCTAAGAACCAATCAGAGCTGGTACCAGCGTCCAAGAATCACTGAAGGTCCCAATCTCTCTTAACCCCTGAGATCTGACAGATCTGAAATAGAAATCATAGAAGCCCCAGATTTCAGATGACATCCTTCATCTCCACGGGATGATTTCCAGGACTCCGACTTTCTGGGAAAATCGTGGTGGCATTCCATGAAGCCTGGCTGTTTGGAAACAGTTTGGAACATTGCGGGGATGGAGGCTCAGCCCTGACCAAGCAAATCAGATTGGCAGAATGAGAACCAGATGAGAATGGGCCATGCATGGGTCAATTTTTTTTGGAACCTCTTAAACCGAAGACATCAACCTTGATACTTGATACTAGGATACATTGAGCAACTAAGCTTGGGGATCCACAGTTTCGCCATAGCCAGCCAGGGGAAACCAGCAACTTGTTTTCTTCGCACGGAGTTGTTGCTGTAGGTTTGCTCACCTGGCAGAGCCGATCAAGCCCTGGATGAAATGAATGCACTGACAGTAGACATGTTGACACTGACTACAATCTGACTGTCTTCGCTTGTCTTCTGCCTTTTTGAATCCCATTTCGCTTCCCAAAGTGCCCAATCTGTGCCCCGCTCCTTTGCCAGCAAGCTCTTGCAAGAGCAGATTGGCCATCTGGAATTTGCAAGCAATTCCCTGCCTGGGCGGACAGTTGCCCAAATCTGAAGATATTTGGCAGGAAGCAACTGTCATAGGTTGAAATTTGAGAGAGTCTCAAATTCTTATGATTCTTAGTCGGCCTCTCGACTGCAGATGTAGTTTGCTGGATCTCCTTCACGCTAATGTTAAAAGGGCTTGGAATCGGTTTGAACAATTCTCCCATGGCTGTTCCATTTGGTCCACAACGTCGAAGGCTTGAAAAGAACCCAACTTGCAGCACTTCCAGGTATTTTCATCCGCGCAAATGATTCACACGGGGTTCCACGTCTGCAATGCTTCAAACATTTTGCAGTTGCTTGGAGAAGCAACCTTTGCCAAAGCCTGGTACTCTCCTCGGTTGCGAGGCTATCTGGAAAGTTGTCAGAGAAAATACTGAATTGGTGCGAGCTCTTCCTGACGGGCCGATCCTGTGGCCCTCGATGAGTCTTGGCTCCAAAGCATCACGAGATAGACGAGATATGGTTACAAAATATTACAAACAAAAAAATTGGAAAAGCAGTCGAAGACTTGAAGACTTCGCTGACATCCTGTCGGCCGACAAGGCGAATTCACTGTATCTGAAACAAATCATGGACCTGGAGTGACCTGGAGGCAGCAAAGTGTCAAGCTCTGACTGACTGGGCCAAAAAGAGAGGCGTGGCCCAAAAACAAGGAAATGTTGTCCAAAGTCACCTGATCTGCGGGAGTAGAATCCTAACCGGCAACATTTTGCTGGTCTTATTTCATCCTCACAACTTGAGATCGCAAGAATGGTTGACATTCAATGTTTGATGTCTATACCACTGATCAGTCGCTTTGGCCAAGACGATCTGCGCCTGCTCCTTTGGAGACAGCACATGATGTCCACGTGTGCTACGAGAGACGGTCAAAAAGAGTTCTTAAGTAAACATCTCACGCCCAGTTAAGAGATGTTAAGAGACATTCTGGGAATTTCTGGGATACTTTGTGTGTCTCTCGGCTGTTGGCTCTGTCGTCTAAGCACGAAAATGCGAGAGAGAAGGATGTTCGCAGGCTTCGTGAAGGCTCTTTGGATCACATGCCTTTCGTGCAGCTAATTCATATCCCACATTCCCACACTCCATGGTGACTCTGGCAACAAGGCTTCACGTCCTGGCCCATCAAGCGAGGTCAGAAACATAAAACCCACCTGCCGAACCTGCATCGTTGTCAGGCTGAAGTGGTTTTCTTATGTTTTCTTCAAAATTTTCAACTGCCCAGTCCTTGATGTTCTTTGGACAGCGGCTTCACTGGCACGATGCCCCAGCTTGCTAAGAACTTTTTTGTATGCCGCATCGCCAAGCCTTGAATCAATGCAAAAGAGTGGCTTATACCACCGCTACGAACAAGCATGAAACCAATCTCGGCCCCATTTGCCCCAGTTACATCAAGTGACATAGAGTTTCAGACATCAGACATCTTCAGACATCTTCAGACATCAAGACTCGGAAGGCATTTCGGGCCAAGTTGCGTGTCCTCCATGCTTTTGCGCCGCGGCTTCAGTGGAGTCAGGACAGTTGGCGGATCCATCATCATCGCGGTGGCATGTCTCAGGTTGGGTGGAATGAAATTCCTGTCCCTTACAATGGATGGCTGTGCAAAGGTAAGAGAGTAACACGGGCAACACTTCGGATCCAGCAAATTTGACAATCTCACATCCTGCGACATAGGTCGGTTGGCCTTCATCCAAGGCCAAACCACCGATGTTTTGGAAGCTAAGGCCAACCGACCTATGTTTTGGAAGCTAAGGTGGATACGTTGTTGGCACAACATTTGGGAAGAACAGGTTCTCAACAGGTGCACCTAGGATAGACTCGCCAACACACAAGGTTTCGAGGCCACTCAATCATGAACAACATTGCAACGACACCACCTGAAGCTCTACAGTGAGTCTACGGGTTAAGTGGGCACCATCAGGTGGAAGCATTGCTTGTGATATCTTGTGATGGTAGTGCATCCATGCGGCAGTCTAATTTTCTGCGTTCTGTCAATTCCAGGGAATCCACAGAGAGTCGTCTTTGCGCCTGATCCAATCCAACTTTCCAGCCAATGATTTCAGGTTGGTGACGAGGTGTGAATCATGGCTTTGCAAATACTGGCCTTACAAATTGATGCCATCCCATGATAAACCTTGATAACTCTTGATAACCATTGACAACCCACATCTTCATCATCTTCACTTACTATACTTCCTATACTTCCGGTACTTCCTGTACTTCCTATAAATGATGGGGTCTACTCAAGGCTACAACCCAAGGCCCAATGGCCCAATCATCAACCAACAGCCTCCTCTTCCACGGAGCTCAACATCTCAACCTCGGGCAGTAGGGAGTCATTCTCCGAACAGAACATCCTCCCAGGCCAGGGGAAATCTCATGTCAGCTACATATGTATCTAATGCACCTCATGCTACAGGGATATGTCATACTTGGATTCTGTTGAAATCTCAACTTTTGTAGATGCCATTGTTGATTGTTGATATGATTGTTTCTCTGAAGTGGCCTAAGGACACTCAAACGATTTGCCCCAGGCAGCCTTTTTGGTCGAGATGGAGGCCTTCTGAAAGACGCAAGAGGCTCTGGCCCCATATTCTGCCATGACGTGTGCATCCAGAAAGGACAAATCCTCGGAAAAAACACTTCCCACACCTTGAAAGGAAGTGAGAATCAACTTGTCCAAACTTGAAAGCCAAAGAAGAAAATATTCCAATAATGTCCAATACATTCAATACTTTGCTAAAGCTCTGCTGGCACAAGCGTATCATCTGCTTGCTTCTTTTTGAGAAGCACGTGATCGATTGCATCCAACCTCAAACAAGTATGAAATAGTATGAACAAATGGCATCACAAAACATGAACAGCATGAACACTTTGGATGTCCGGGATGTCCGGGATGTCTCATGACAAGAATTCTGAACTCAAGAGACATCAGGGACATCAAGAGACCTAGGACTTGAACCCTTGTTCTATCTCTCTTTCCGTGAAGGAAGTCAGCATCGTCCTCCATCGGTTTCGAAGATGATCGTTGGAGTGGATTACCTTCGGAGCCTCAGGAGGAACAGACAGCTGCTCAGCTGCTCGCCTCGAAAGAGTGGACTTCCGCAGGCAGTTAATCAAGGCTTCGATCAAAATTGTGCTCTTTGAAGGGGACAATCTCATGACTTTCCAGATGGAAACTGCATGAAGGAACAGGAGGACAAAATGTCGGAAGCAGCTGTGCTTGCAAGAAAAAGGGTGCAACTAAGATCAACGCCAAATAGATTGTGTGATATGCTGGAATTCTGAAGCCAGTCATTTGCAACTCCTGTCTCCAGACCATTTAGCTCAGGAGTCAACATACCACAAGAGGTAGTTTCTGCAAGGCAGGGCAGGCCGAGTCCTTCCCTTCGAGCTTTGCTAAGAGCAGAATACCACTGTCCTCATCCAATGGGCACCTGGGATTCCCATGGGATTCCCATGGGATTCCCATGGGATTCCATGGATTTCATGTGGTGAAGACCGCAAATATGACGACACATGAGAGCTCTTGCCCGGGCTTCAGTTCCAACCCACCTGTAGCTCGGCATTTACACACTCAAGTGATCTCTAAGTGGATCAAATCAGTCAAAGGAGCTCCAAATGAGCAAACTCATGCCTTTCAAGGCCAAGTGCACCAGGGCCAAGCTCTGGATTCAGGACCCACTTCTCCTACGGCAAGTCATCTATCCATAGGGCGACCATGGTGTTCTTCGACAAAACACTCGCAGTCCTTGTAATTTGGTGAATATTCGAACTCAATGAGTTCGTGCTCAGCCTTCACAAAGGTGTTTGTGAACACCCAATGAGTAATTGAGCCAGAAAATCATGAGAAAGCAATGAAAAAGTGTGGCATTGATCTGATTTATATCTTTTGTGCAGCACGTTCCTTCAGTGTCACCATGTCGGTACTGAATTGGGAGGTCAAAATGGCACCGTAGTAGCTGAAGAATTCTGGAGTGGCTGGCGCCTTGCAAGTCCCACATCTGTCTTTGAAAGCAGAGACTCTAAGGTCAACAATGCCTGAAAATATCAAGACTCAAACCGACTCAAACCGACTCAAACCGACTCAAACCGACTCAAACCATTGTTTTTGTTTGAAACCAAGGTGCAATTGGCACAATGCCATTGAAGTTTGCAGGCAGCTGTATCTGTCCATGTGGTTTTCCCACTTCCCAGTCCTCAGGACCCAGATGACCCAGATTTCTTCTCGAACGGATCCCACCATCAACGCATTGACTTGCCAAGGTTCCACGGCAAATGCCACGTGTGGAGGAACCAACACCACGTTTGAACACAGGGCAAGGGCCTGATGAGTTGGAATAAAGTTGGAATAAAGTCTGTGGATCTTGGAATAAAGAGTGCAGCAAACCCTCTGGAAATTGTATTTAATACATTTGAATACCTCCCATTGGTGTGATTTCGCAAACGTTGTCAATCTTTTGGGACACATCTCTTTTCTATAGAAACACATGACATCCTGCTAGGCACTCAAGCGCATTCGGAACAAATGAAGGAACACGTCACTGAAAAATCTCTGCCTTCAAGGAGTGTCGTCCAGCGGGAAGCGAAAACGCTGACAGATTTTGAGCATCACTGGCCTCTGAATTTCTCCTAGGTTCAAAGGAACGACCACTCATCACAAAAATATACAAAATAAAAAATGTATGTAACATTCTAAAACATCACCTGCCAAGTGCGATTCTCTGGAAACATTCCCGCAGCCATTGAAATTCAAAACCGGGAAATCTTCAAAACATCTGAAGCAAGCACTGCAATGCAACTGCCGAGCTGCCATTTCAAATCCCGGCCCGTTGTTTTTCTGAACACTGGTCCGGAGTCCGGCATCCAGTCGCCATCATCTGTCTCAATAGAGTCACGAAATCTCACTACCGGAGTACACAAATTGACCTGGCACCAATCAAACTCAAGCCATTCGCATCCACATGTGATGCAAAAACAAGAATTGTATGGACCATGTATATAGAAACTACAAGAAACTGCTCAGCCAACAACCCCGCAAATGCAGAGTGGTTGCCGAACTCCAAAGTAAGCGTCTTTCAGGAAGCATGTCATCTCTTGTCTCCCCCACCTTTGTGACCTGAACTTCTGGCTTGCTGGAACCAGCTGCACATCCCATATCCCGCTCTAGGTGCTTCTCACCTGTGATCCAACTTGGCAGAAATGCTTGAAATGCTACCGCTCCATAGGGCAACTTGACACAGCGGCAAACTTGAAACACCATCTTCTGCCGCGCCTAGCTGTAGACAGATTGGTTTTGTCAAACGTGCAAGGTAGCGTCGGGATAAAACGCAAATTTTGAGCCCACCCTCTCAACCAACCATATGTGCCAACCAGCATCTCTGTCTGAGCATAGAAACAATGCAGCACGTCTGTTTGCGCCTTTGAATGAGATCCACGCTTTGAAAGCTTAATACCAGGCTTCGGGGTGTGTCTGACAGCTACCATTTTCACTCTCCACCCGATATGTTTTGTTGCCATTCGTTTTGTTTGCTTCTTCTCCAAGAACCCATAGCCATAGTCCCCCAATGCAAGACGCATCCCCACAATGTCCTGCAATCCCCATCATCCTCGTCTTATCATCTTCCTCAGAATGCCACAATCTGAACAACACTTTGACACTAATGGGATATATACAGGGTATGATATAAATATGTGTATGTATATATAGATATATATATATATAACGGGAACACTTTGACACAAAGACATACAAACACCTCCTCTTGCCGCGAATGAATCCGAGTCCAAGTCTTCAAGCTCAGCAGTCGGGGTCAAAAATCTCTGGACAAACTGCACGTGTCAAAGAGACTACATATGGCACCTATGTTACTTCTGAGTTTGTCGCTTGCAGCCGAGTACCAGGTGCCTTGGATCCCATACTTATGCTGGAGCACTTCACGCAAGAATGGCTGGTGGACAGTGGTTTGCCATCATTTTTAACAGGCAATCTGCTTAAGAAGCTTTGCAACGACCACCTACGTTGGACTCTGGGCCTAGTTGCAGACGGCTGACACGCAGGTTTTTTCTGGAAGACCCTCGCATAGCATGCGCAGTGGGGGCAATATGTTGCGTGCAACTCGAATTGTCAGAAGCCTGGCAACCTAGGTTGCAGAGCTGGTGCCTTCCAAGGTAGCCAACACTGCGTGGGCAGCACGTTCACCAGACTCCAAAGCTCCCTCGATGTAGCCACGCCATTGGTGAGCATATTCCGTCCCGGCAAAGCTAATTCTTCCTGCTTTGGGGAAGAGACCATTGGGCAACTTTTTCCATTGACCCATTCCAGGAGTTGACAAGTAGCCACCCAAAGAGTCTTCATCACCAATCCAGTTGTGATAATGAAATGACTGGATTTCCTCCTCGAGGGACCCAAAAGAAGCTTGTAAGAAATCTGCAAAGCCCTTTTTCAGCTCTTCCACAGGCTTCTCGCAAATCTCCAACGCACTGGGTCCCACAACAAAGCAAGCCAAAACACCGTTTCTGGTCGAGTGACTCAGGTCAGCCACTTCAGAAATATCTAAATCATTACTCTTTCCATAGGAGGAGACAAAGCCTGTCAGCCCCCGATTGCGCCACCAAGGCGTTGGAAAAACAGCGACCATCTTGACCACCTGTCCCAAGGCCATCGATGAAGCCACGTCGCTGTAGTTTTGGGGCAAAGAAGGCTGGAATTGAATTCGTGCCAGAAGCTGTGGTGGAAATGCCAAGATCACCTCTTTTCCTTCATAGATTTTGCCGCTCGATTTTACCACTACCTTATCTCCAGTTGTGTCAACAGACACCACCCGTGCGTTGAGCTCTAAATCAGCCTCCAATTCCTCGGCCATTTTTACAAAGATCTTCTGAAGTCCTTGATCAAAGAAGAATGTCTCTGCCTTCTCCTGTTGCTCAAATGAACCAAAGGTCTTCATGGTTTGCGCCGCAGCGTACACTGAAATTTCCTTTGGATCATGGCAAAACCCTCCACTCAACAGCGACGACAAAAAGGTGATGGCACCAGAAGTCCACGAACGCTTCTCCACGTACTGGCCAACGCTCTCATTGTCATACTGATCAAGATTTGGGGTGAAGCCATTCAGTGAGATCTTCTTGATGATACTGGACATCCGCCACATTCTGATCATGAAGTCCAGGCCTGAGAAAAAGCCAATACCTAAGCTGCCTGGAGAGAGAAGCTTTTTCACACCCCCTGTCCACACAACCGCTTTTCCTGCCTTGTAGTGCTCGAGTTTTCTGTATCCGTAAGTTTTTACCAGCTGATCCAGTCGATCATGACCGGTTTCTGCCTGCCACTGTGCACCCAGTTCCACATGAGTTCCTGAGGGAAGCTGTTCGCTATAGATTCGACCCCCAACTCGGTCACGTGACTCCAGGACGACCACCTTCTTGCCAGCCTTGCGAAGGATGGAGGCAGCATTCAAACCAGCAGCACCCCCACCAACGATGATTACATCAACTTCCTTGGAAGCCATTGCTCCCACGATCAAAAAGTTGCTTGGGCGCGAAACAACCACTGGTGCAGATTCAAGTATATAATATATGCAATCGAAACTACAGGACCTTGTGACCTCGGTCGTTGAAGTGCTGTGCTTCCCGAGAGCCAACAGACCTGTCTGAGTTCCTGGCGACCTCGTTGTCGTGGCGAAGGGCTCAGGTCTGGAAATGACCAAGATGGATTAAGCGCCAACAAGGGAAACTGGGTCTCCAAGTGAAACAAAGATCATTATCTAATTCAATACACAGTAGCATTATAATATCGAATACAGCACAGTAATGTCTCACATCGCGGGGTCAACTATCAGAAGCTTCTTGAATGGTTACAGCAATGTCTTGACAGGAAGCCTTGGTAATTGGAGCAAAAGACAGATGCTACGAAAGCGGAGGGATACACTGCCACGACAAGCCGAGGTGAGTTGGTTCCATCAACAGGAAAAACGGATGTATCGGTAATCAACATTTGCTACTCTGTATTCAACGTACAAAATGCTTCACCGGTACTAATTCTCCACTATATTCCGCTTCCTTTCCACCAGATCCCAGGATGCACCTTCATGTCTGGAATGCGCCCCACTCTCAATAAATGCGTTTTTGGGATCTGGCCTCACGAGTAAAAGACTTTGTCTTCAGCAGCAACAGTTTCAGGATATCCAACCTTTCCCCATGTTCCTTGCACTATAGCTAGTATAAGCATGTTCATTCCTTGTTCCTCCCTTTGAGTGCACAATGTCTTGCTGGGTTAGCTTATCACCCCCTCATCAGGGTTTGACCACGATTCCCTCCATCAGCATGAGCTTTCTATGGTAACATAGCACCTATCAATTTCCAGGGACCCCAAAAAAACAAATGGCACCCTGTCATTGGTTTGCTGTAGTGACTCACACCAGACTCGTTGTAGATAACAACGTGCGACAGCTATGACAACAGCCTCCATGATTGTCCAGCCCCACGACGCCCCAATAGCTCTTTTGAACCCTACTCTATTCAACTGATCATTGAGATGTACCAAGCTTGGAAACGCAAGTCTTGTGCCAAAGGCTGCAGGATCAAGCACTGAACACTTTCACTTACACAAGTTTTGACACGCGAAGCCAAGGATAAGGTGAGCCAGGCAGGCAAGCGAGATGTCACTCCCGCTGTTTTCCTCATTTCTGCCCACCTGATCCAAAGGAATAGCCCAGCAGAAACGTGTTTGCAATGGCAGCAAGTACCTTCTTGATGTCTTCCAGTTGTCAATTGTCGTGGTCAAAGTGTGGTGTTTCCTTCAAACTGCTGTTGAGCGGCACTCCCTTGTGGGCGGTGTCTCGTTGCCTCATTTGCATTGAAGATGTGGTGGAATCAAGTAGCAACCCAGGACCGGCTCAGGAAGTGACTATCGAAAGTTCTAAGGTGGGGACTCCTTCAACGATCCGCCGTAAAGGAGCGCAAGCAGCTGCATGCCGTAGCAAATGCCAACCACTGGCCTTTGGCATCCACTGTATCTACCAGTTAGCATCATCATTAGTGATCAAATATCATTCACTGGTCTTGTGTCCCTCCAACCCCTCCAACCCCTCCAACCCCTCCAATGGTCCCACCCCCCCCACCCCCCCCACCCCCCCAACCCCCCCAACCCCCCCCACCCCCCCCACCCCCCCCACCCCCCCCAACCCCAGAGGCCCCCCGCACCTGGGGATAACACCCTGGCCGCCCGCCCCCCAGTTCATCTGTCGGGT
>Ga0126342_10010136_pt1 | contig 16858 bp, 15 predicted proteins | sample Cyp1metagenome_FD_92528 | JGI IMG/M metagenome (GOLD analysis project Ga0126342, IMG submission 92528) | Coral microbial communities from Lord Howe Island, Old Settlement Bay, Australia - Cyphastrea 1 metagenome | ecosystem: Host-associated > Invertebrates > Cnidaria > Coral ... | reverse complement strand
TTTAAAAAACTTATTCTTGGGAACCATAACCTTTCCGGGAAAGCATCTTTGCAACTATCTTTTTCCGGGAAACATTACTCAAGCCATCTAAACATACTGCACAAATTCCATTTTGTAACTTTTCTAACTTTTTATAACTTTCTGTAACTTACGATAACTTTTGCTAAGAACTTATGTTAAGTCTCTTAACATAGTTATGAAAAGTTATCTTTAGATAAGATACTTCCGATAAGTTCGTTACGAACTTATATCCTACCTAAACATTTACAACTTCACCCAGCCGGTTACCTGAAGATATAACTTACTTGTAAAAAGTTATGAAACTTTACATACTTACAAGCAGGTTATAAAGACGTTATAGAGGGTTTAGAAGCACGTTATAATTCATATAAATTTGTAAACCCACATAACTTTAAGCGTACGGAGAAGGAGATTCATGTAGGTAAAACAATGCGAAAACAACCACCCATGACTGGGAATGGTAAACATACAACCTACCCTCTGGTAATTTAACATAGCTATTGAAAATTGCCATTTATAGTGAGTTTTCCCAATAAACATGGTGATTTTCCATAGCTATGTTAGTTTACCAGAGGGTATTTATGGTGATGACTGGGGAATGGTTTCCTATTGTTTACCCACAGCTTCCAAGATCCAAGTCGCATGCTCCAAGGACACTTCTTTGGCAGACGCCTCCTGCATGCATCCTGAGGCATCGGTCGATCTGTCAGAGCTTTCGTGTCCCCCCGAAAAAAGAACAACAAACAACTGGAATCACTGGGAACACTTGAGGTACATGTGACAATGTGCTTTTCGGTCTTTTTTGGGGGGATCACCATTTGTTGAACAAATTCCCATTTTCACGAATAAGGACAGTAAACCATCAGTGACTATTGTTCACAAATCAGGCCATGAAATTGATGGGTTGTTGCAACTACGGTACCGAAAAAAAAAGCATCCCAGATCATAAATGGTTGACAAACCTGATTAACAAGCGATTATCCCATGTGTAAGTGGTGCAGCTAACTCCACTGAGTCACCAGCTTCTGATTCAAAGAAATGTGACTATAATATCTTATTGACAAATATTGACAAGGTATAGAAATTCCTTTGATCCCACTTTCCGTGGTTGAGCATGGCCTGAAAGCATGGCATTCAGCACAGGAGACGCAGCACATAAGACCCCCAGATGGGCTGGGACTGTCTCAGAAGTCTCCTCACCTGCAAAAGAAGTGGCGCAAGGTGCCATGGTCAAGACATGGAATATCCCATGGACATATATATATATATATGTATATATATATATATGTATGGGAAAATCTATGGGGCAAATATATATATATATATATATGTATGTACATGAGAATACCAACAATGAGAATACCAATGCTACAAGGAATAACCAATACTATAAATACCCAACTCAGTATGATTTTATGCGGCCCCTCATCCCTCATGGGAAGCCTCAAAAGACCGCCGCAAAAGGACGACTGGCTCATCCAATTGACCACACATCTGGAGATATCGTAGATGGGTGGAATCAAGAAACTTTGGGGGCGATATTTTACCAATGATAGCTATCTGGTTGGTGGTTCTAACCATCTTGAAACATATGAAAGTCAGTTGGGATGATGACATTCCCAATATATGGACAAAAAAAATGTTCCAAGCCACCAACCAGCTATGGAATGCTTTTTGGCGACTATGGGCCAAAACTGATTTTTGGGGATATCTGGATATCTGCAGGACATCTATCAACAACATGGGACATGTTTTTAAAAGAATGGGACTATGTGGACATATTTTCCGACAAAGTGGGATGTCTATATCGAGATGGTGATATACTGATACTGATATATACTGACATACTTACCATCAATAAGATTCAAGAAACTGGTGAAAATGCCTGACCCAGGCAACCTCAGACTCTGGTTGCCTTAAAATTTACAACATGTTGGATATGTTTAGTCAAGCCATTGGTGTACCGTTGCGCCCAGAAACGGTGCCATTGTTAATGATGAACCTTAAGGGCCCGAAGAAAAACATGTTCCTCCATCAAAGTGAAAAACAAACTGTGAGCCTAGCCTGTCAACAAGGTGAAACCAATGACATCGTCAACCATTCTCAACCATTCTCAACCCCAAAAAGACATATCAACATTAGTTATAGCAACCCCCAGCCATAGAAAACACAAAGTTGACAGGTTTCCAGATTAGGATGATAAGGGAAAGATCAACCTTCTTCACATCATTCACATCCCTGAAAAACTGTTCCATCTTATGTTCTCAAGATGATCTGATAGATGGGGGTCTCCGGACTGGCTCATACGGCTCATAACAACGGCCCGGCCTGTCTTGCACACGATCATGCGCACGTCCGCAGTGCTAGTATCTCCAAGAAAACGAGCCCACATCTCCTGCACAGATTGGATGCCCAAATGGGCCTGAAAACCACGGTTGATCATGGTTTATCAGGGTTTACATCCGAAATCCAGTGGCTTATCATCGTTTATCACCAATTTCCTTACTCAAGTTGCTATTTTGGGGGCGTACCCAATTTTCAGGCACAAGGGATATGAAGCAATCTGCATTCGTAGGATCAAAAGCGCTCTTTTCAAGACATCTGAAATCGCAGCCACTGTATACCCCAACAATGGCTATTTAGTAAGGAAAATGATGATAAACTATTGGATTTTGGGGTACTCTATTTTCAGACAAACCCGTTAGCATCAGCCCCATCAGACATTTGCTGCCATGGAACCAACAACTCTTCCGGCACCAGGGCTTTCTGGCTGTCCGTCTTCGAATGCTCGGAGAACAACGTCAGCAACGCCTCCAAAAAACCACGCCATGATGGGGGGAGCTTTCAGGGACCGCAGCAAAGCCATGTTCGAAATCATCCGTCTATGGTTCTGGATGATTTCAATCCCCATTTCGAACCCCCCTACCTTATTGCACTTATCGATGTCATCACGGGCAGATCCTTTTTTGGTCAATCCGTTTTTGCTTCATCCCAGAACGGTGATGCTCGAGCAAGAACTACATTTCACTTAAGCCAAGGCTGTTTGCCGTCATGAATCGCTGGTATTGCAGACTTTGGCAACAGAATTCGACCTTTCCTGTGATGCTTGCAGAACTACGAGCAAAGAAAAAACCTACACTGCCATAAGAATGGGATGTTGCATCTTGGATTATGTACAGTCTGGCTGGTGGTATACCTACCCCTCTGAAAAATATGAAAGTCAGTTGGGATGATGACATTCCCAACTAAATGGAAAAAGTAAAATTCATGTTCCAAACGACCAACGAGCAGTATAATACAATATCAAGAGGTGGTTTGTGTGATGGAGGTGATGGGAGCAATTGAGCAATTTGATTGCGCTGCAAGAAGCAATTCATATGATCTGGTGGTTTCTTCCTGAAATGAACTGGTATCGTTTCAACACATATTAGAGATTATTAGAGTATATCACTAGAAAAATGATATATTATTAGAGTATTTCAACACATTTCAATGGTACCTTCAAGACATATTAAAGATTACTAGTCGTTTGCCACGCTGAAGATATCTTTCCAAACCGGCTCCGCAGGACTTGATGTGGCATGGCTGAATGCCTTATGTTTCAGTTTTAAACCTTCAGGATATGGGGGTTTCCTAAAATATGGGGTGCCCCTAAATCATCCATTGGGATTTTCCACAAAAAACTATCCATCTGGGATACTAGTATCCACCAGTTTACCTCTAACATAAACATTAGCATGTAGCGTAATTTCTTGGTGTCTCCCATTTCCCATCACCAATGTCATGGTATGGATACCACTGCGGCTTATCCCTGATCCACCCTGCTTGATATTCGTCCACGTATCCATCGAAAAAGGGTAGGTCAATATCCGAAGCAGCAACCTACTATGATGGTGAGTTGATATAGAAACCATAGCTTGGTTATAATAATCACAATAATGACAGTATATGACATGCAGTGATCATGATCATCATCCCCATTCATGATAGCAAATTATAGTAACATGTTAAATCACCGTCACCCGTATAATGATAGTTAATCACCACATAGCCCCACAATCGCAGCGTAACATATCACTCATATCACCTCAAGCATGTATATATATATATAAAATAATAACCATTAACTCCATCATGTAACATATAGTACTCATGAACCCCATCAAGTATGAATGATAATTAGTATTCATTCATGATCGTAAATACTAAGCATGACAATTACCAGCTCCATCAATGAAGGCAATGAGATGAACTCTAGAATAGTAACTCAATAATTAACGTCTACTAACCATGACTTAAATTCACCATGAGAATGACTCCCCCCATCAACTTCAACAGCTGCGCCCTGCGCCCTGCGCCCTGCGCCTTATCCACGTCCTGGATCTTTTTTTGCACCGCCGACTTTTGCGTCAAACTCTCCGACTTCAGCAGCGCTCGCTTCACCGCCAGCAGCGTCTCCAGGCCCGTCTTCCGCGCGGGGATCACGTCCTGGTCGAGGGGGGAAAATCACTGGAGAATGACCGGGAAAACATGGGATCCACAGGACATGGATGGAAATGGGCTATCCTGATGGGTGTCTTTTCCATGGGAAAGGACCCAATAAGTAATAATTTGTTGATCATGTGTATATGTTTTCTTTATTTTTCTCTGCGTTCATAAAAAGGGAAGCTGTAGCATGGTGGATGAAAGCAGCAAAACTGGGCTGTTGAAGGGTGCAGGAATTGGAACAACAACCTACAGCTACTACAGCCGTAAATCAAGGCATTTGGATGTTATATGGTACTGTAACAGTTTATTCGCTTAGTATGTTCCGATCGCTCGAGTCACTGTTCCAACTAGATCGCTGGGTGATGACAGCGACCACCCGAGAGGGGCTCGACGAAGGTTCAAAGACGACCAAGGACCAGTTGCAGGAACCAGTTACTCCATGCCCCATATCCTGCACATCTATCTGATAGATGATGATATAAGTATAGTCTATTTAGCAATTTTTATTTTGTCCCCATCAAACGAATCATTTGAGCAGGTAAATACCGGGCTTGGTCAGTGCGATGATTTGCCCCGTATGGGTATGTGGCTATGGGTCAACACAGTACACATGTTGGTACAACAATGTCATAAACATATGGATCCAGATGGGTTTCATCCCAATCATGTTTACATGGATAAACATGGTGTCTATGTGTGGATGGTCATGGTTTTACTACGGTTTTTACCATGGCAAACTGCCCACAACAGCCCCAAGTCTGTCTCAGTTTTACTATGGGCAGTTCTTCCCGCCTCGGTCCAGTCATCTTTCTCGAACCAGCGCCAACTGAGGCAGCGAATGCCTCAGGATCTGTAACGGACAGATCTGTAACAAATGGCAACCCCCAAGTAGAAAAGCACCATGAAAAATCCTAGAATCTACTTGGACCATTTCTGAGTTTTTTTCGGGTTACTATATTACTATGGTTTGTTCTCATGCTTATTGGATTTGCTGGACGTCTCTTGCAGACGAGACCATCTATAAGATGTCCCTAACGAACGATAACAGTGGCTACAGTCACGGCCCATCCCCATGTTTAACCTCCCCCACCATGACTGAGCAGATGACGGGGACCATGATTTTCCGATGATTTTCCCATATTTTCAACCACATCTGGCGATTGAGTTGTCAGGCCATACACTTGGCAACGTAGTGTGTATATATATATATGTACATATATATATATATATATTATATGTAGTGTACTCTATATATATTATGAGTTTATGATGATAATATTATGATACTATTTATGATCCTTAGTTTACTATATCCCATACTGAAATCACCATAGTTACTATAATTGTAATCCTGTATGTATGCAAATATGATTCATACATAATCATATTCATACATATTCATGCATATTCATACACATTAGTCAAACGTTGCGATTAATTGCTTTATTGTTCATGTTGATCAGGCTATCCAAAATGACTAACTATCACTATGTATATACGAGGAAATTCATCCCTTGTGCATACAATATCCGAAGATCATATAGCCGTGGATCAAAACCCCAGTAGCCCATTGTTCAAATCAAAATCGTGTGAAACTATGGATATTCATCATCCCAGCCTTATAGAGAATCATATTGACATGTTTTGATGGCCATGATGTTAACTTGGTGAAACCTTCACCTATACACGTGAATTCAACATAACATAGAACCAAATCCAATAGAAAGATAATCTAATTTCAGAAGAAACTTGGGCAGGCATACATTGGACACAGGCCTAAATCATTTCTTTTCTGTGTATTTGACATCTCATGCGTCATTTCTTTTGTAAGGTGTCGATCTCCATGGTTCCACGTCAAACCTCGATCAGCAAGAGACAGGACTCCGGCGCAGGCAAGTCTGGAGAAGCGCCTTGCCTCGGGATGATTGGGTGATTCCAATGTTGTGGCTCATCTTGAACAAACTGCAAGAAATGGGCTGCGTTATAATCCCCTGAAATTCATAGTATTTTTTATGGTATTCCACTATGCTTTTCATAGGTTGAAGAGACATATCATTGATTTTGGGATAGGGTAGAAATTAGAATTGAAAAAGGCCCATGCATATATGATGGAATATTATTAGATACCCTATATATATATTTATATTTAAAGGCTTTGATTCTCCATTCTATGTTACTTTACCAGAGGGTATCGCTACAGAATATTCTACGAAGTCATGCCGGCGGTTTATCCAGCTCTGGGTTTCACGGATCCCAACATTCGTGGTGCCAAGTGCCAAAATACAAAGTCTATGCAAAGGCCACCATAGGCCGCCTAAAGTAGACAAGGGATAGGCACCTTTCCTTCTCAGGAAATGTTCAAAATCAATCTAGAAAAACCATCAGTTGTGGGTTTTATCGTATGAAATTGCCTGAGACGGTCTTGTGCACAGGATCTGAAGGATGATATTTCTGAACATATACTTTGGAAGACGATTTTACAAACTTTGGAAATGACCCCAGGTTACCTGCCATCAAACATGGCAATGGACAGTTCACCATTTTTAGATGACTGTCCCATTAAAAAAATACTTTACTTCGAGTGATCCCCACCCTAGCATTTCAAGTCATATATTCTGACATATATTTTGATATTTTACCTAACATTCTATCTGGCATCTATTCTGATATTCTATCTGGCATATCTTCTAGCATTTTATCTGGTATTTTTTTTGGCGTTCTATCTGGCATATATTCTGGCATACTATGTGGCATTCTTTCTCGCATATATATTTGGCATTCTATGTGGCATTCTATGTGGCATATATTCTGGCAGTCTATCTGGCATATATTCTGGCAGTTTTTCTGGCATTACATCTGGCCGCTGAGGTCCAGCGGTGCCCACCCACTGGGCTCGGAAGGTCCCTGGTTGAGGTCCAGCGGTGCCCACTGCGCTCAGAACCTTGCGGTTGAGGTCCAGCCGTGCCCACTCAGATCGGAAGCCGGCAGATGAGGTCCAGCAGTGACCACTGCGCGCGGAAGTTGGCGAAGAGAGTGGCGAAGAGTTGGCAAGGCGGAAGTGGACGTGGAAGTGGAGGCCGAGGTGGTGGAGGAGAAGGAGGACGAGGAGGAGGTGGAGGAGAAGGAGGAGCCGGAACAGCTGTGATAAAATCTAACAACCCTCACCTGGCAGGTGGGGAAAAAACAACCTTGGTCGACTCGTCAGGTCCAACTCTGGTGTCATTCCATGGGAATACACCTGACACCAGTGGCTAGAAACCACCGAAACTTTGCACATTATTAGTTAATCAACAATATTACAGTACAGTGGGAAAACCTACCATGTGTAGATCATGGATTTCGCGAATAGAAACCCATGGATTTCCATCTCTGTCAATAAAAACCGGATGTTTCCTGCAGGAACAACTCCTGACCTGCTGGTGGTTTTAACATGTTTTAACCGATCCCTTAAAAATATGCTGAAAAAATCTCAACCAATCATCCCAAGGATGCTTGAACTGCAACATTTATATTTGAATGACTCATAATGACCCCTCAAGCTTCCTTAATTTTCCAAGCCAAAGTCGCTCCAGAGCCAACTTCAACAGGTTGAGGCGCTGTTTGGTGCCCACTGGATGCGACTTTTGGGATGCGATACCAGGGGGCCCAAAAAAGAAATGGTATCAGAAATGGTGGATAGTCCATATTGATGCTAGTTTATGGGACACATTCAGTGGGTTGTTTCATGTACCCTCTGGTAAACTAACATAACTATTGAAAATGGCAATTTATAGTTGATTTACCCATTAAAAATTGTGATTTCCAATAGTTATGTTAAATTACCAGAGGGTAGTTTCAGATATGTTCATACCATTATGACATGGCGAATGGGGAACTGGGGCACATTTTTTAGGAACGCCTCTCAACTTGGAGCAGTAGATATCAGAAGAAAAACACGACCAAACATTGAACATGTGCACTATTGCACTGCTCAGAGGGAGACTACTGCACAGTATGCGAATGGCCAAGAATCATCAAGAATCATTTGAAGATACCATCTGGTTATTTAACAGTTCGCCATGGAAAATCACCATTTTTAATAGGTACACCATCTATTTCTATGGGCCATCTATACCATGGCGAACTGTTAGTCATAACCAGAGGGTATTTGAAGCATCCCATCGTCATCTAGAGCAAATCAGGAAACAGAAATCAAAAAATGCGGTCAGATCCTCTCGATGATGAAGATCCCAGGGTATATTCCAAAGTCTCATCCCGGGGAGACATTGCCGTCATTGTCAGGCTTCAACCAGAGATTTTCAACCATGATTTCAACATCAGACGAGGGATTTGGCTGAGGATTCATGGGATTTAATGAGGTTTTGTTTGAGATTTAACGGGCTTTACTTTCGGAAAATCATGGATCATGGAGAATTCATGGAATATACCTGACATGCGACCATTCACCAACCTGACAAAAGATTGGTCATCAATCACCACATATTCCAGTGACGTCGCATTAAACGCACGATGGCCTTCTGTTGCCAGCACAATGTCGGAGTAGTGATAGATGTCCTGTGCACAGCAGCTGTGCAGCATGATCTCTGAAAAACTGGTAGGTTCCTCCTGAGGCAAACATCAACCATAGACCTACCGAAGCACCAAAAATTACCCGCTTTTTGATACCAAGGGGGATAATTCACAGGAGACATCTCTAACGGTAACGGTCAGCCACCAGCATCCCACTGAAATCGGGCTTGGATCATTCCAATCCACCGGTCCAGAACAACTTCCATACTACCAAACCAACATAGATATGAATTTCCACCATTTAAAGGTCATTGTACCGAAGGGGAACACACAGATACACACACACACTTGGTTGTTTTCCACATCGTTTCGTATCACCAGGGTAATCCATCATAGTTCCTAAACCTCATAAAGCCATGGCTATAGAGATTGTATATAGGCTTCGCTGAGCTACAGGACAAAATAAGTCAAACGATCCAGAAAAAACACAAACATAAACTGTTTGATTGGATTTGACATTAAGCATTTAAAGTTAACATGGATTTTTTTGGATGATTATTGGATTACATTGGTAAGTTTCTGTATATGAACCATATGCATTTTTGTTGGGGCGGCTGGCGACCCAGTCTCGACCATTTTGAAAACATGTCCGAGCGATCTGATGATCTGAAACCACGCGTTACTGGATTGATCCTCGCTGATCCTCGCTATTGAACCTCTTTTTCTATATGTTTGTCTATATATATATATAATTGTTTCTATCTATTTCATGATTTGTTCTATCACTATCCTTTTCTATCTTTTTCTCCCAAACTATGTGATGATTCTTGATTGCCGACCCATGGTTGTGTTGAAAACCACCCAGCGCTTCTCCCAATCACCGATCCAATGTTGTATACCACTGAGAACCAGGCTAGAACCCTAAATCAGGCTGAACCGCAGTCAATGTTTTCGGACTGTGATGTCAGATTTCTGGATAGATCGGGGATGTTTCAGCTTCAATCCCCCTGGACACACCTCTAAGCTTCTGGTTGGTTCACAGAGCTTTCACTTTCGGACCATATGAAAACAAGGCCGACGTCACAAAGACTTTCCATCACTAGTTCTGATCAACATCTCCCATTTTTTCAGTTTTTTCGGTGAATCTCCCCATGTTATCACCAAGTATGGTGATACCAAGTATGGTGATCCCCATAACATTCCTACTAGGAATCACCAAGTATTTGTTTCTGGTGAAGTCAGTTTTTCTGCTCCGATTTTGATCAAAATCATCCCCTGGGGCATGAAAACCAAGTCCTCCTCGGCTGGCTCGTGACCATCGTCGATCCGCCCGAAGAGGATGGCATGGACCACGGAGCCGAAGTGTGGATGCGTGGACTGCGGCTGGGCATTCTATAGGCTGGGAGAAAAAAGAATTGGGATCATCATGAATGTGGAGATAATATGGGATAATCATACTTTCATCAATGGATATTCATGGGATGTTTGATATTGCTTCTTTGGATACTCATGGGATACATATGAATATACTATTTTCAATTAGTCACCCATGATGGCATATAGTGGCTCAACGAGAGTCTCGGGGATGTGACGACCAACTTTTGGAAAGCAACAACTTTTTATGCGAGAGTTGGTGGATAGCCGTTTCCCTTGAAAAACATGGCTCCCTTGGAATTGGAGGATTTGAAGGGATAAAAGCAAGACTATCTATATATATATATCTCTCTCTCTCTCTTGAGAGCCAAACACGCAAACATAAGTTAGCAAACATCTACAGTAGCTCTTTGTAGGGGTGTTAGGGGTGATGGGGGTCAGTGCAAACCCCCAAGCAAGGCTGTTATGCAAGTACGAAACCAAGAAATCATTTGGACATGCGCCATGTGATCTATGTGCTAAACGATCGTTTGTTCAAGCCCGAATCCATGGAGGCCATCATCATCCTACGACAACCCAAAATACAGTGGCTGATTCAGCAGAAGATTCCCCGCTAGATGGTAGCATCGCTTATAGTACCCATATGCTCCACGTATGGTATATTTACCTACATTTGGGTGATGTTTAGGGCAAATGTTGGTAAATATTCCATACATGGAGCATATGGGGTACGTATAGTTGATATCATGATACGACATGATATGATACGATAATGCATCCCCTACATCTTTATATAATGGCAAAATCACTCAGCCAATCAACCAGCAGTTGTGACACCCACCAGCAACCAAGGGTTGCTGTAACCTGACCACCCGATCCTTGCCTGCCAGTTGAAACTGGCGGTGTTGGTGGCTCGTACTAAGAGTTCCTCGCCCATTGCTAAGGCTTCCCATACCGCCCGACGATCGCCCTGGCTAGCATTGGCCATGACAGCGTTCGCGGATTCACGGCACCCGCAAAGGCAGGACCGCGACCATTGGCTGCAGTGAAATCCTAGTTCTTTGAACAGCTGATGACTGTAGAGCCTGAAATTTCTAATCCATCTAATCACCATCAAAACGTACCGAAATGATCTGAAATGAGCATTTTGCTGCCATCTCACCCGGAAAACAATAGTCTTCGAAGTTCGTTGAATTCGGCTCCAGCAGCCTTTGTTGCTTGGCCAAGCAATCTGTGTCATCATAATCAAAAGAGCGTGTTGTTGAACCACCGTCAATTTTTAGCTGCAACTACTTCATCGAGATGTTGAAACACATCCTGTGGATCGCGCGGATCGGGATCAGAAGAACTGATGGCGCCCGTGACCCATCAAATGTATGACCACACATGACCACAAAAATATCAGGAATCGAACATGGAAATGGACAATGCCATATTCTTGAGCAGTCTTACAGGTAATTCCATGATATTCCATGTTTTTCTGTTGGATCCTTGTAGAGTTCCAGAAACCTGTTTTCCCAGCGTTCCTTCTCCGCTTGATTCTCTGGCGGCCCCGGCCATGAAACAGCACCCACCAGGCTCGAAGAAGTGCCTCCAGAATCTCTTGGGGTCGTGTCGGACAGTCAGTAGGACCATCGTTTCTTTTTGGATGGAACATGTGACATATCAACATCACATGTATATACAATATGTATATATATATATACCATATTATATACTAATATATCAAAAAGATTCAAAAAGCAACCATCATCATCAACATCTCCGTTTTCTCATCACCAGACCTACCATCTTAAGCATAACCAAGTGGCCAGTAGCGGATTGCGGGATTGAAATGGTGAGACCAACCTCAGGAAGGGATGCGATGGCCGTTGAAGCAACAACCTATGGAGATAAAGTGAATCGTCATCTAACATAGTCAAGCCAAGAAATTTAAGATCAAATGTTCCTCCCATTTCGGGGTGGTTTACAGTGTTTTACAGCATGCATAGCACTCATTTGACTATCCATGTCATCATTTCTTCTTAACTTGGGGATGGAGAATTCTTACCCTCTGGTAAGCTAAGATAACTATGGAAAATCACAATGTTTAGTGGGTAAATCAACTATATGGACCATTTTCAATAGCAATGTTAAATAACCAGAGGGTACCACATTATTGATTTTACGAACCATTCCAATCCCATAGCTGGAGGACCACTACTAGTACGAGTAGCTGTCTGCATCGTGTGGCGTCGGCTTTACACAGACAGCCCAGATGGCCTACCCATTGAAGACCTTTTAAGATGCACCAAAACTTGCTTTGGACATTGATAATTTGTATTATAATCATTTATATCGAAAATGTGTGACTTCAGACCTGATATATTCTGATTTCATATTTCTAGAGGTTTTATTAAAGACCCATGGGCTGTGAAACCACGGGGCGCCCCTTGGTCAGGGCGTCGTGGCGTGTCCTGGGCTCTCCGTACTGCGACCCCGGTGTTGCACCGTGCAACACAGCGCACAGGCCACCTCCGCCAGGGAGATATGGAACAATCAACGACTGCGAATGGGAACTAACCTGGACATTATATCTTATTAGGTTTCATTAGATCTATAAGCTGGACAATTATGGGTCAATCGTTGATAACAACTAACCTGATAGTATATTAGGCATGTTTTCTTATCACCTTGAAAGTGTGTTGCCAGTACCATGACAGTTTGTTGCACTGATGCCAACCTTGGGCCAGTTTCAGCACTGGGCCACTGGTGCTGACAACAGTCAGTCTTAAAGGACAGAGGTTTGGAATAGCTTAAGATAAACATAGTCTCAGATTGTCTCTACAGAATGAAAAGCTGGACTGTCGTTTTCCTCTTAAATCTTCCATTTCGATGATTTTCCATGATTTTCCCCATGTTTTTCCCATGGATTTTCCCATGATTTCCCCTGGGGATTTCCCTCACCTGGCGCCATGAAGAGCTTTGCCGTTGGACGAAGACCGGCTTCACCGAGTGCACCGCCAAAATGCCCTGACTTTCGCGATTTTTTTGGGGTTTTTGGAACGATCGGAAATACATATTTAATGGGATTGTATATGGGATGATATAGGGAGTTACACATATTTTATGGGATTATATATGGGATATTATGGGATGATATAGGGATTATACACATTTTACTGGATATAATGTTTATCTTTGGGTATTTAATGAGAATCTAACCATCGTCTATAGGGATTTTACCTATGATCTAATCTGGGAATATCATTGACAAATGACGGTTGTTTGATTTTCTCACATGGGCAATATATTGATATGCTATATATATATATGATTATATATGATTATATGTGATTATATGTGATTAAATATGATTATATATGATTATATATGATTATATATGGTTATATGATTGTATATGATTATATATGATTATATATGATTATATATGGTTATATATGATTATATATGATTATATATGTTATATATGTTGAGAATTACCACAATCCATGATCCATGAGCTGGGATTGTTTCATTCGTCTGGATAAATCATGTGCGCTCGCAACCATATTTGTCGAGCATGTGTTTCAAAGCACATAAACATTCACCAATCGTAATCATATCAAATACAATTTTAGTGGGGTTAATTTCGAACATATATAGTGGAACTATTTGGTGTCATTGAAAATCATTGTCAGATAGTAGGAAATGTAAAAAACTAACTAGCTTTGTTTCTGGAATGCTTGGAATAGATTGGAAGTGCTCGGTTTCACCACTAGTTACTTAAAATTATGATACATGATGTTCTTGATTCTTGTTGCTAGGGGGGTTCTTAAGTAAGTGACCCCAAAATCATTCAAACAAAGTTGCTTTTAACGGAAGACACATTGGTTTGGGGGTGGCCAATTTCAAGAAACGTCAAGACATGGCATAGTTTGTGATCATCCATCCTATATTGGGCCTCGCAATGGATATATAAACCCTATGGGTTGATGACCATCGTCAATCTTGCTATAGGATCCAACTTCAGACCATGGCAAGTCCCTGAAACTCATCATGGATTCCTGCACTCAAATGGCCAAGGTGCTACCCGAAACAGTTTTTGGGCTGAGAACCCCCATTAACTATAGATAAAACATGATACAATCTACTATAAACTATTGATATAGCCATTTATTAACTGTAAATACTATAGATAAATCTACTGATTATAAAGCTTAATACGGTGTAAAGCAACGGAACGGAGTTTTCATGCGTCGAAACGACCTGGGGCACTGAACAAAAAAGGAGATCCCCGCGCCTGGCGTGGCTCGGACTCCAGGCGCTGTAACGAGATGGGCACCACGCAGTAATCGAAGCCACCCTGGCAGCGCCAGGAAGGGTGAAGCGCTGCAGCATGTCACGAAACATCGGGAGATTGGCAGATTTGTTGTTGATTTGTTGTTTATTTATCGCTGCATATTTTTTTTTGGATATTTGATTCAATGATTCATGATTGTGCCTGCGGACCGAAAACCGTGCTCATAAAACGCACGTTTTCGAAAACTGCAATTTCGGAGGTTATGATGGGGTGCGGTGGGGTGGGGTGGGGGGGGCATGTTAACGTTCCTTGTACTTCGTGCATGAGATCTCTGGGATCGTTGCTACGTGACATGTTTCTACGCTGCAGAGATCTCTGGTGTTGTTGCTATGTTACTTGTTACTACGCTGCAGAGATCTCTGGTGTTGTTGCTACGTGACATGTTTCTACGCTGCAGAGATCTCTGGTGTTGTTGCTACGTTATTTGTTACTACGCTGCTGATGGGGTGGGGTGGGGTGGGGGATCGTTGTGTTCAAAAAGAGATCTCTGGGATCGTTGTGTTCAAAAAGCAAAGATCTTCTCCTGTATGTCAAGTGCTGGCAATGGCAATATGTCAATGGACATAGTCGCCTCCAGCAAAAGACGATCTCGACGCTGAAACGCCTGGTCTGAAAGAAGATGAAAAAGTGTCCGACACATTTTGCCAAAAACCCTCACGAAACGCAAATTTTCGCGCGAAAATTTGGCCAAATTGTGCTCATCGAAGTGTGCATTTCGCTGTAGCGAAAACGTCATTTTTTAAAAAAACGTGCGTTTTGTGAGCACGGTTTCCGGTCCGCCGGGATGATTGTGTACCATCCAAAGAGGTCTTGCTCATGTAAAAAAACAACAGTCATAAATCCTGAAATGGGTAGCATTTTTGGAGTTGTTCAGAGCTGGGAAAAATATTTTTGGTGCCATCATTATGAGTCAGTATCGATACCATTATTGGAAATTTGAAAATCAGATAATCCGGTAGCCTCTTGTACATCAATATGTCAATGAACATTCACCCATTTATGTTTTCATTTATTGCGGATTTTTCGTCCGAAAAGTAGTTATATATACTTTCGGACCGCAACTGGCTGATCGAATTGCGATTCGCATCTGAAACTTCGGAAGCTGCCAAATTTGCATAGTGAAATCCCCATCCCTTAGGCAATTTATTTGGATAGCCATTTGTACTGTAACCCAGTGGGATTGGATCTATGGATTTATCTCTGTTTCTATCTCTTTCTTCCGCTATCTCGCTGAATCTCTCTTATATCATGTAATATAAATGTATATATCTATACACATCATATATACTCCATACTATATACTAGACCAACACCAAGAGCACAAACTTGGTGGATCATCCAACCCATATCTTCTATTTAAAAATGGTTTGTCGTACAATCTGATTTTTACTATACACGTCAGATGCGTTTTTTACTGATCCATGGCCGTTCCGCCTCCAGGATCACCTCCACACTGACCTTGGAGCTGAGCTTAGCTGAGCTTAGCTGAGCTTAGCTTCGCACTCATGGGGGTAGCCGGAAGAAACCGCCATTGATTGGTTCAGTTTAGTTACTCTATGTTACTGTTTAGAAATACATAGAAATAAATAGAAATACATGTATATATAGAAACCTCATAGTCATCTTTCTAAATGTGCCATCTTGTTCTGTGTGTTCTGAACATGTTCTTGTGCATGCTAACGGGTGTGTGTGTGTTTTGTGCATTCAAGATCATTCAAGAATATTCAAAAGTCTCTCTTGGAAGTCATGAATGTTAAACAGCGAAAAGCCTATCTGTATAATATGTATATATATATATACAATTTCGATATGTGTGTATATATAATATACTATATAATATATATAATATATAATATAAAATAAAATATATAAAACAATATAAAATATATATATATATAATGTATATATATATGTATATATATGTTTATGTATATATATGTATATATGTACATATGTATACATTAAAACTATTAAATTTTACGAGCTCCTGGGATTTTGTGATTTTTAGGGAATATTGGATATCAAGGTCAAGATGCAATATTTGGTGCAGTGTACGCGGACAAGGGTCGCACGAAAAAACTTAAGCGTCATGATGCGTCATGGTTTGCACGGGTTTGCACTGGA
>Ga0126342_10010135_pt1 | contig 16858 bp, 17 predicted proteins | sample Cyp1metagenome_FD_92528 | JGI IMG/M metagenome (GOLD analysis project Ga0126342, IMG submission 92528) | Coral microbial communities from Lord Howe Island, Old Settlement Bay, Australia - Cyphastrea 1 metagenome | ecosystem: Host-associated > Invertebrates > Cnidaria > Coral ... | reverse complement strand
GGATAGATAGGATAGATAGGATAGATAGGGTAGATAGGATAGATAGGATAGATAGGATAGATAGGATAGATAGGATAGATAGGATAGATAGGATAGATAGGGTAGATAGGATAGATAGGATAGGTAGGATAGATAGATATATAGATAGATAGCTAGATAGATAGATAGATAGACAGATAGATAGATAGATAGATAGGTTAGGTTAGATTAGATTAGATTAGATTGATTAGATTAGATAAGATTTGATTAGATTAGATAGATAGATAGATAGCTAGATAGCTAGATAGATAGATAGAAAGAAAGACAGATAGATAGATAGATGGATAGAAAGATAGATAGATAAACAGATGGATAGATAGATAGATAGAGAGATAGATAGAGAGATAGAGAGATAGAGAGATAGAGAGATAGAGAGATAGAGAGATAGGTAGGTAGCTAGATAGATAGATAGATAGTTAGATAGATAGATAGATTGATTGATAGATAGATCGGTAGGTAGGTAGGTAGGTAGGTAAATATTCAGAGAAAGAGAAAGAAAGAAAAGGAGAGAAAGAAAGAGAAAGAAAGAGAGAGTGAGAGAGGGAGAGAGAGAGAGAAAGAGAGGAGACCTGTCGCTCCATCAGTGGCTTCGCTCTGTCATCCCTGATTCTCAACAACCAACCTTTCCTACAGGTTTTCTATTTTTGAAACTTCCGCCACCGCCTTGTGCGGTACTACTGGTACCTTTCAGTAAACTAACATAACTATGGAAATATATGGAAATCCATCGATTTCCCTAGGAACATCCCCTAAAGATACTTCAATGGGAATTTCAGGATCCTAAAATGGAGGTACTGTACCATTTTTCAGGCCATATTTTGTGAGGATATTCCCTTACATAGGCCTTATATAGGCCTTACATATGGTGGGTACCTCCAATTTAGGTTCCTGAAATGGCCATTGAATACTGGTAGTTGATTTTCCATAGCAAACTCTTATTTTAGAGGCTGCTGAGCCCAATTGGATGGTTTGACATGGTGATTTAAGCAACAAAAATGTGATGTAAGCAACAAGAAACGGGTATAAGAAACGGGTATGTAGCTGACATAAATGTGATACCACAACTGGATGGGTGGTTATATTGCATAGTTTGATTGTTGTAGATAGGATTTTTTTTTACTAGCAAGCAAAAACTGGCAGCTCATCCAAAGTTAGCCGTGGAACCAACAACAAAAAGAAAATATATAACTATCAAAATATGTGGTATACCCCTCAGTGTTTTTCACTTTACAATCACCAAGGTCTCCCGTCAACCGAAGGACGGTGCTTCTACCCCGTCATGGCCTTTGCCCAGGCAACCCAACCAAAAGCGTCACATACTGATCAGTTTGGACGCTGACAACATTTTGGCACAGAACTTCTGCCAACGTTGGCGGATCCGAGCGTCGAGTGACGACTGAAGCTCCCACTGGAGAACATGTGGGGTTTCACGTTCATGTCTGGAAGCGATTCCGGGACGACCGGGCGGGGTTGGCATGCCGCTGCCGGAGACCTTTTTTGCAGCTGGGCGGCTACAACGAGGACTTCGAGGCCACCGGTTACCAGGACTGCGACCTGAACGATCGGCTTGAAGGTCTACACACCTTGCGGCTGGTCAATCCCAAATACGACCTGCAAGGTGAAGAAGGCGGCCATTAGCATCAAAATACAGGCACTCAACCATTAAAAGAGTGGATCAACCAGTGCATGAAGATTCTTTGTTTTGTTGTATTTTCGTTGCAATAGATGAAGGAATGTACTAATTGTTGTTGTTGAAAGATCTACGCAGAAAAAATGTTTTCAGTTGCAGAAATGAGGGAGAACCTTTCATCGAAGATTTTATGAACCCATGGAAAAAATGGTGTCTAAGTTTGAAAATTGGGTATGCCGGTATGCCCCTAATTTACGTTTTTTGTTTTTTTTTAATGAGGAAAAGGATGATAAACGCTCTAATTTGGGGGTACTGTACCCCTTTTTCAGACAACCCCAATTTGTTGTCAGGAGAAATTGGTGAACCAATGTGGAATTGCTGTTCCATTGATGTTACACTGCGAACAATGAACATGCGTTGGATGAAGAAATGGTTTGCTCGTTGAAAAGCTTGCTAAACCATCGAAGCTGAGTGCGAGATGATCGAGATGCAACTATTTCATTGGCAGCAGCCATGAGGGGCCAACAGGCCACATCAGAACAGTTCATGTTATATGTTTCCATCTGGGAATTCGGGAAGTGTTGCGGATTCAGATTTGAATTTGACATTCTTGGTCTGGTTGGTGGTTTGGAACATGTTTTATGTTCCATTCAGTTGGGAATGTCATCATCCCAACTGAGGAACTCCATGATTTTGCAGATGGTTCAAATCACCAACCAGATTATCATCCCATTATTAACCACTATTAAGCCACTATTAAGCCATTATTAACCATCATTAACCATCAACCGCCAACCAGTTGTCATGAATCCTCCTAAGCAACAACTAACTCTTGGACGGAGTTCTAAGGTTGGCCCCGGAGGGTCCCTGCTTTGCCCAGGATGGCCCGGTCTCTGTGGCTTATGGCCTCAAGAAGGCCCCACGGGTTCCCAAGGGATCCCACGGGGTACGGGACGGTTGTGGGACCGTTCTTCCGAGGATGGCAACTGTACTGGGCTTCATAAAGATTTTCCGTAACCCATGACGGATCCATGGTGTTGGTAGAAAAATGCTAACATAAATGGGGTATATTGATGGGATCCATGTTATAAAATCACTAAGATTGTGATGCTGGTGATGATGGTGGTGGTGGTGCTGCTGGTGGTGGTTGATGATGGTGCTCATGATAATGTGGACGATGAGGAGGATGAGGAAGGAAGATGAGGAGGATAAGGATGAAGATGTGGAGGTACAGAAGGAGGAGCTGTTTTTTTTGGTTAGATGCATCTATGAATCAATGACACTTGATGATAACATGATTCCAGCGAGATTTCATGTTGAGTTGTTTTGTGCCCCGCATATTGATCCACAACGATTTCAGTTTTTGTTCAGTTTTTGATGAAATATGGGTTTGTTACTTTGGTGGAACTAGTTTGAATGCTGATTTTCATTCACAAATACAATTTTTTTGGTTGTAAATCATTCATGTTTTTGAATCAACTGTTAAATCATGGTTAAATAAGTTAAAATATACATACTTTTGCTGGATAGTAACCCAGACATCCACATGTTTGGCCATGTTTACCGCCCTCATTTTTGCTGGTGATATCTCCAGTTGGTTTCATTCCTGTATACATGGGTCCGTCCAGACATGCACAAAACAACTGGTTTTTGGAGTATCCAACTTTCATGCAAACTCAATATCATGTTGTTTATATATATATAATTAATATATATCACTAGTATTTATTTATATATATGTATACATATCCCATGATTAATCTCCCATTCCTAAGGCCTAAAACTCTCTTATTGAGTTATCACACATGTTGTGAAGTTGTGTTTCCGGATCCCTAGGAGCTCTTGGAAATCCGCGCCAAATATCCAGCGCCAGCCAGCTTTCAGCCGGGGATCACGTCTGAGACGGGACGCGGGCCAGGGCGCTAATGGGGTATAGCCATGGTAATAACCTCTATAAATATAATAAGTTGGGATGGAATCCCGAAAAAACTATGGTTGACTAAGCTATGAGTTGGGAATAGTTGGGATAGAATCCCGAAAAAACTATGCTTGACTAAGCTATGAGTTGGGAATAGTTGGAATAGAATCCCGAAAAAAACTATCCTTGACTAAGCCATGAGTTGGGAATAGTTGGGATAGAATCCCGAAAAAAAACTATGCTTGACTAAGCTATGAGTTGGGAATAGTTGGGATAGAATCCCGAAATAAACTATGGTTGACTAAGCAGTGAGTTGGGAATAGTCGGGATACAGTCCCTAGAACTATGGTATTAAATGCTTGTATATCCCACTTATAACTGGAAGTGAACCCCCACACCATGTTTTGGCAAGAGGTTGGCACATGCTCTCACAACAGATCTCGGTGACTATTGAATCTACCCTCTGGTAAACGTTTACATAACTATGGAAAATCACAATTTTTCATGGGAAAATCCACTATAAATGGTCATTTTCAATAGCTATGTTAGTCATTACCAGAGGGTATTGGAGCCAATTTATGGGACGAGACACGCCCACTGGGGATGAGGTCAGAAAAGTGGACTGTCCCTGAAGGTGTGAATTTCTTCACGAACGTTGGGTACCCTCTTGTGAACTAACATAGCTATTGAAAATGGCCATTTATAGTGGATTTTCCCATTAAACATGGTGATTTTCCATAGCTATGTTAATTTACCAGAGGGTAAGTTTGACAAGGTGGAACCAATTTAATCATAATTTCAATCACGCTGTTGGTTTCCATGAAACCAGCAAAACAAGTTGGAACCATACCAACATATCCCACATCATACTATCAGTTCCTCATATTTGCGGTCATATGAGCAGTTTCGCAAACCCCTGCTGGTTGATGATTTGCGCAGGTGTTGTACATTACCTTGAAATACCCTGAATAGGTGATTATGATGAGCCATGACGAGGGAAAGCCCATGAAAACCAACCACATTTTTTTTTGGAATGTTTCAAGAGGTCTTGACAGGTCTTGACACTGCCCAAAATCAAGACTACATGTCATTGGTTTCATAAAAGTACACATATACCATCTGGTTATTTAACAGTTCGCCATGGAAAATCACGTTTAAGAACGGTAAAGCATCTATTTCTATGGGTCATCTATACTATGGCTATGTTAGTCATAACCAAAGGGTATATAGTTTTTAACATTTTATAACTAAAATTTCACTAGGGATCCCATCAATATACCCCATTCATGTTAGCATATATATACCAGCACCATGGATCCTATGGGATATGTTAGTCATAACCAGAGGGTAATATCCCATATCATCCCATGAAATTCACCATTCTTAACCATAGAAAATCACAATTTTCCTAGTGGTTAGTCATAACCAGATGGTATCCGCGATATTTTGGTGGCGTTTCACCATCCGCATGTGTTGGTTTCTATGGGATCCAACGATGATCCCAGCAAGGTATATCCATCGAGAAGCCTCAGTGCTACGCGAGAAAGAGATGCATCTCGGTTGAATTGGCGAATTGGGTTTTTACACTGGGTTTATTGGCTTATACTCAATATTAACACAGTTCTAATATGTTCTAATTGGCGAACTGGCGAAATGGCTTTTCCCCAGATTCTTCGGTTCTGAAGTGGTGAAGCATCAAATGATGCTCAATTTTGGCCAGTGCACTTCCCCCAAACAGTGTGTGAGGAGCCCTGTTCTTGGAACATCAAATCTTCGTTGATGTTATCCCTTAATTTTGAAGCTAATTGATCGCTACAGTTGACTAGAATTCTCCCACTGATCTGTAGTATTCCACGGTCCTAGTATGTTTCGCTACTTCCTCAGAGGGTGTCGAAAATCAACAGCGATGCCCAAATTACAATAAATTACACGCAAATCGATTGCTGATATGCTGATCAGCATGTTTCCATATAGATCCAGTAAAACGTCTCTGAGTCTCTCACACCAAGCAGAAAATATATCACTGGATCGGCTTGAGGGGAAATCGGAAACAATTTTTGTTGGATCAGCTTGGATATGTTATTTATGTTTATTGATATATAATTATATAATAATGAAAAAACATCTATATAATCCAAGTAGTATATACTATACAGTTGGATACAACATCATATTTATATATATATAGTATGATGTCGTTGTCTCCAGAAATCCAAGTCGGCAAGTAACGATATTTTTTGCAGAAAATGGGGGCCTAACTTTCAGGGAAGGAGGATGTAACCACCCCCACAGAATATGATTTGATTAACATACATGAAGAGAGAACCGCCACACATGAATCACTTGTTAAGTTTTTGGAAGTCGAACCAGAAGCGTCAGTGCTTAACATGGTGTTGTCAGAGTTCAGCAATCCGCCGAAATCTCAGAATCTGTTGCAGGTGGGGCACGAAGGTCATTTGTCATGAAGATTGAAAACCGTCCACGTGAACCTTGACGTTGACTTCAACCTTGCTTGCAGGTTACCCTCTGGTAATTTAACATAGCTATTGAAAATGGCCATTTATAGTGAGTTTTCCCATTAAAAATTGTGATTTTCCATAGTTATGTTAGTTTACCAGAGGGTACATTCCATGTGACCTGGTGACCAGGATGACTTGCAACCAGAAGACTTAGCTTCGAATGTCGGAGCAGCGAGGGGCTTTGGTACTGTGTCTATTCTTAGGTTCCGGTGAAAACAGAGAAGAGAACTTCCTTCACCGCTGCCGGCAGAAACCTTTCTTGCCTTTCTTCTGTGTTGGATCAGTAGATTGCCAGTCAGCCCATTCAGGGGAGTTGTTTCTTAGTTTAGGCTGTGAGATGATGGGAGTATCTTTTCAGGGACCCGTTTTCATGTGGCTTCGCTCAAAATAGGGCTGCTCCAAACATCCAAAGTCTTTCTTCCTTGTGCAGATGGACATTGAGTCAATTGAGTGTGGTGCGTGTTTGGTTTTTTTAGTGTTTGTCATCATCTCCCCGTTTGAGATGTTACTTTTTTGGGGTATGCTCCATTACAAAAACTCAACTCACACGATCTTGTGCGGCCTTTTTTTCCATTGTAATCCGATATGTTGAAAACTCCACATACTCCCCTGCTGGGCCTGTGAAATTCCCATGGGAAGGACAACCCCAGATCATGATGTTGGTTATATCAGTTATATCATGTTATATCCCACTCTATTCCCATGATATCCCCATCAGCTCATAAGTAATTGCAGTATCAAACTATACTATGGATTACTCAGCAGATCTATAGGACATCTTCTTAGATTTTCTGAGTCGCTTCTCTTTATCCCACCAGTTATATACATCCAACATTTGGGGAATTCTGATGGGAACAATTGTTCTTTATCAACGGCCCTCCAAATTCAGCAAATCCAAGTATGGTGTAGACCCCCGAAATGGCAATGTTCGTACAATGAGGGTTTTAAACCATCAAACTGGCCTAAACAAGTTTCCCTAATTTATACCTAATAGGCATAATAAAATACGTGTAAAGTAGAATTACTTCCCCAAAATTTTGCGCGAAAAACATGGAAAAACCATACTCCGTCAGCCAACGACGTCCAGACAGCAAGCGTGTCATCCTTCACCCGATTCCGACGTTTGCGGCCTGGAGCCCATGTGAGCGGGGCAGACTGGCCGGAGCTGTCCTAAAATGGAGGTACCCCTAAATCATCCATGTTAACAGGATTTTCCATTAAAAACCATTCAGCGGCTATGGGGTACCACCATTTATGGAACCCACCACCCACCATATGTATATATATACATTATACGCAAATATATATATATATATATAATTATATTTATACTATACTCATAAATGGTGGTTGTGACATGTTGCAATTTGGTTATTACGCGCCTATGAATTAATTGGGATGCACCACCACGCAGGCATCCTAAGCTGGTAATAACCCGTTAGCATAGCCTGTTATGTTTCACTAAGTAGGGATATTTAACTACATGGGTTATGTCGACATGCTTGTAACCATCTTAGTGGTATGTACATCCAAGTACCCAACAAAACATATGGTGGGAACAGCCACTGCAAAGATCTAGATTTCATCATGAAATGTCATCAAACATCAATTTTCGCCCAAAATATCCATAGGACTTTACCAGATGCTGTACATAAAATCCTGGTTGGTGCTTTGGAACATGATTTTTATTTTTTCATATACCCTCTGGTAAACGTTTACATAACTATGGAAAATCACCATTTTCAATGGATAAATCCACGAACTAAATGGCCATTTTCAATAGTTTTTTGTTTGTCTACCAGAGGGTATTGGGAATGTCATCATCCCAACTGACGAACTCATATTGTTCATCAACTAGCCATGGGATATCCTGCTGGACAGGAATTGTCGTTGCTGATCCCAGGTGGTGATCTACCACCGGTGGATGGAGTGGTTTGTTCTAGTTGAAACAACCGCGTTTCTGAAAACGGAAGGTTGTGAGTTGTGAGTTTTAGGAATGGGATTATATAGTTATAACTTTAATATGGAGGGAAAGCCTGAAATAGAGGTACCCCTAGTTACCATCCATTTTAGATTGGGATTTTCCATTAAAAACCATTCAGCGGCTATGGGGTACCACCATTTATGGAACCCCCTATATGTTTTAACTCATAAAATCTCCGATGTGTTCAACTCTTCAGAATGGCAGTCTTTCACCAGGTTGGGTGATGGCAACAGCGGATCCAAACGGTGCATATGGAGGTTGGATGATGGGATGCCACTGGATGAATGGTGGATGAAAATAAGGTTGATGTTGTTATGATTGTTACGGAGGGAGAGTAGTCATATCATATCCAAGCTGCAAACTAACATATCCTTGAAGATTCTCGGAAGTTGTGTCAGAAGAGAGTCTAAGCTACATTGAAGAGTAGGCTTAGCCATCTATCCAACTGAAGTTGGGATTTACGGTTGGCAACGGTCGTATTCCCTACTGACCCTGGGAAGTGAAAGACTATGGTCCCATGCAAGGTGGTACCCCGTGGCTATTATTTGTTTTATAACCCCATTGAAGTGTAGTTATATCATAATCCCAGCAGGCAACTGATTCGGTTCGTTAGCAGGTAACTGATTCGACCTGCCTTGATTCCCAACTTGTCCAATCTTCTGACCAGTCTTTTGAATTCCCACGAACCAATTGTGCTCGTGGATATAACACAGGAGTTGTGCCCTAGTGATTTCAATCAGCTACCTTGTGGGTCTTACTTTTTTTTTACTTAGAAAATTATCCCATTGTATATGTGTGCTCAACAACCCTGGTCACTGTAGTGAGTCCCCTAGATTCGTGGGTTATCCCATGTGTCAGCAGTTGGTGCCAATTTCTTCAGGCGATCATCCAGACAACGAGGAAGACAGGAGCCATGCCCAGTTCGTTCTCGCAAAAGTTGGTGGTTTATTGAAGCAAAAGTTGGATACATAGGAAACATAGCCATTGGAGCAGCTTAAATAGATGGATTTGTGAAGCTCAGCTGAGTTGTTGGTTTCGTTTTCATGTTTTCTTTGGGCTTTATATACTATAAGTGTTTCACCGGGGATTGCCGGGGACCACTGAAGCATGGGAATGCCGAATGAGACAGAAGGGAGATCAGGAGCTCCACTGTTTGAAAGGAATCCATAGGAATCCTATGAATCTTCTGTTTTTTTTCAGTGGGATAAGTAGGGTTAATCCAGAAGATTAACACAGAAGATTACTGATAAAACCAGAATCCTATATGATATTGGGTGACTTATGGTAATCCACTGATTGGTTAATCCACTGATAACTGGGGTGAACTATGGTGAACTTACTTAATAAGTGGGATGAGCCACCAAGTATGATTTGAAAGGTATCCCAATAGACCAATTGTTACCATTAATGCCATGGGGGTAACAATGGGTACACTACATGCGACATGGTCAACTTATGTTCAGGTGCCCATATTGTGGAATATATAGTCATCAGTCCTTCCATAGGAATGTGCATAGCCGTTGTGTTCGGATTCCCACTATGCGACCTATTCAACTATAGCCCGTAAAAAAGACCATGCTTTGACTTTGGTACAAATCAATGAAACATGGCTTTCCCCACTGAACAAGAAGCTGAATAGGGACACAGCCGGTAAAAAAGCGGAAGGGAACGGTCATCGGGAAGTAATGGAACACCCATTTGGGGATTCAACCAATCAGAAATTCAACATATGGGAAGTAAATGAAAGTTTTTTTGCAACAACAATCTATGGTTGTTTGCATATTTACTGAGAGTTAATATCTACTGTATTTATGGTTGTTTTTCACAACCAATCAGAAATTCAACCATATTCAACAGAATTTCATAGTTCTTTCAACAACAATCTATGCGCTTCGCTGGGGATCAACGAAGACGACTAGCGATGAACTTTTTTCGGGCCGGTTCGGGGGTTTGAACATGTTTAACCAGGAGTTGCCTTTGTTAATAGGTTTGGAACATGAATTTTATTGTTCCATTAAGTTGGGAATAATAATCCCAACTGACGAACGCATATTTTTCAGAGGTGTTGAAACCACCAACCAGATATACTTGTATATAAGGTGTTTAAAGTTGTCCGTATATCCATGAATGTATAAAGTAATATCATGAACGTGAAGTTTAACGGGGTTACACATTGATGTCTTTGAAGACCATATGTTTCTCCTCATGCCATTCATGCAAGGCTTCAACGGAGGTGAGAAGTTTGGTACTGCCAGACACTAACGAACCTGGTTGGTGGTTTGGAACAGTTTTTAGTTTCCCCTTCCTAGTTGGGATGATATCCAATCTGACGAACTCACTTTCATATTTTTCAGGGGGGTGGCGAAAAACCACCAACCAGATATGTATATATAGTTATATAAGATACAGAATAGTATGGCAATATGAGCAAAAATACCAACCACCAAGTAGTAACTAATTTGTCATGGCTTTAGAATTTGGGAGTGACCAAGACTGGCACCACAGATGGACTGGTCCTGTGAGTCTCGTTGTCCAGATGACTCGACCCATTCAGAAACCGTGAGTTCTTTGTGGAGGCCAGAGGCTATTGTTAGTGAAATTTTCAGGACCCTAAAATGGAGCTACCTCCATACATACCCCCTGGTAAACGTTAACATAACTATGGAAAGATCCACCATGCTGTCAATGGGTAAATCCACGAACTTTCTATGGGCCATTTTCCTTAGCTATCCTAAATTGGAGGTACTGTACCATATAAGGCCATATTTTGTGGTAATATTCCCTTACAGAGCCCTAAAAAATAGGCCTTATTAATATGGAATCGGTACCTCAAGTTTAGGTTCCTGAAATGCCATTGATATTGTGTGTATGTGCATGTTTCCCTCTCATCTTTAAAACCTGATTGAACAAGAGACATTGCCTTGTTGGTTTGTACATGTTTGTACCAGTTGCATTTTAAGTTTATGTTGTGTCGCTTGTAGATGCTTTGAGAATGTTTGATATATTTGTGTTCCTCTGTTTGGGATGATTCGCAGCAAGGTGGTATAGACATGTTTTCCATGTTCCATGTTATCTTCAGGATGATGGTTCCATTTGAACAAGATCTTAGAGATGGGTTGACACCACCAAACAGATATGTGCCATAATTGGTGGATAGTCACAGCAGCAATAAAAACATGGAATGGTAAAATTACCTTAACTATTTATTATAGAATGAATGATTGTCATATAACTATATTTAGCCTGAACCAAGAAAACGCACGACGTCAAACAACTTTAACCTTACCATATACATATATAAATGGTTGTGTTTGTGTCTGTGTAGTTAGATAGATGAATAAATAGATAGATAATTGGATAGATAGATAGATAGATAGATAGACAGATAGATAGATAGATATAGGCAGAATCTGAGAGTAACGTGATTATTGAGGCATTGCTGAGTTTTTTTCCCCATGTGGTTTCTTGATTCTTCCCTGATTTGGTTCGAAGAGATTTCCTGCTCGTAGATTTGGACAGATTTTGGAGCATTTCTATCTTGACAATTGTTCGTAATGTTGGTTGTGGTGACTGGAGCATTTTGATTATGTTTCCAGTTGCAAATTGGTGATAATTCCATTAACTATAGGTATATCACCTATAAACCACAGTGAAATTGGACTTATTTTCCATAATATATTGGGAATTTCATGATCCCAACTGACGAACTCCATCATTTTTCAGAGGGGTGGCGAAAAACCACCAACCAGATTACCTGCCTTGAGCCTTGTTAAGGGTTGCCCTCTGGTTACGACTAACATAGCCATGGTATAGATGGCCCATAGAAATAGATGGTTTACCGTTCTTAAAAATGGTGGATCTTTCCATGGCAAACTGTTAAAGAACCAGATGGTATATATCTACCTATGCATCTACTCAGTTGTGTTAAACTGGTTTCCCGAATGGATGGTCTTTCGATTTTTCAACGTTTGTTTTGGAACATGCTTTGAAGCCACCCGTGCTCCAGTTGTTGCTTCCTTGTATTAATAGCCCATTGGCGCCATTGGTCCATTGGCTTTTTCAGAATGGCTCGGTACTTGTCTGGCTGCTAGATATATCTAGATATATGCCTTTTGACAGGGGATGATCGATCCCCTTGATTAAAACCATTGACCCCAAAGAACTACAACAATCCGTGGGTTGTTTGCTTGGCGGTATTTGGCGATGGATCAATACCTATGAATGCCAAGTTTATCCATTTTTAGGGATGAACATCCAGCTAAATCAGCTAATTTGATGTGAAAACCATAGGATTCCATGGGTTTTGCCCATTGAGCCACGAATATGACGAAGGGAGGTGTGGGAAAACCTGAAATGTTTGATGCAAATTGGCAGCAGTTCAAAAGATTCAGATTCTGGGCGCAATTTTAAAACAGTACCCTCCTGGTGTAGGATTTCCGCTCCTACAAAGTTCTAGATTTTGGACCCCCCAACTTGGAGGATCATCCCATTGACCTGCGTGGCAAATTGCGTGTTCCCCATTTATATGTGTGTATATATGTATGTGTATATTAATATATATATATATATATCCGTTCATAGCTAGTTTCTAGCCCAATTTACAAAGCACGTACTAGATTTTGAACTTGCAAGTGCTAGATGGCTGGGAAATTCCATCATTGTCCCCCGGTGTGTTTGTTGGTGGAATAGGTTGTCGCTCAAATTGCAGCACACGAATCTGGAAAAATCATGAAGCTTGGGAGGTACTTGATTTCGATTTAATGGAAGCACCGGGCTTCCCATTTATGTATTCTTTCCTTCCATGTTCGCTGGACGGCTCATTCCATGATCGTGACAATGGCAACTATGGATGATCCTTCAAGCAGTCGAAGTCACTGTTTCCATTTGCCAAGCGACAAACTTCAGGGATCTAAGCAGTAGAGGCTTGGGTTTGTCATACAGCCATTTGAAGGCATAGACAAGGTCAAATGTGCATTCGGGTTCGTGGCTTTTTGCACTACTTTTTTTTGCGTAGCGAAGGGTTCAAGCACTGGTCACTGGCTGTTGCAATCTGGATGATGGAATGAGGAGGAGACAAGTGAAAAGAATCGTGCAAGCGGCTTCCTTCACGTTGCATACAAGGTGGGCCAACCTAGATAGCCAGGTTGTGCAACTATCGTGCAAGGTAGGTATATCCAAAGCTCATTGGTCTTGCAAACCAGGGGCGCGCAGCAGGCACGAGCACCCATCAGCCCAGCTGCTCCATTGTTTAGGGCATTTATAACAGGGTATATGCTTGGACATAGACTATATGGATGCTGCGGTTTAACTCATGCACTAACATCTCAGCCCGCGATCTACTTGTAGCACGTTCGCACGTGCTTGTGATGCTTCCTGGGCACCATGCTCCCCGACAAGTTTCTGAATTTCCTGCCAGGATGAATTTGAAATTCGACAACTTCAGGCTCATGGGTGGGACCACCGTCAAGAAGGATCTCTCCGCACGGTTTGCGTTCGAGGGGGCCGCAAGGAAATTGAATTCTTTCGAGATGAAAATAGCAGGTAGACCCGTGCCAAGACTGCTACAAGTTTTGGGGCCTTTTTTGGCGGCATTTTGATGCTTCTGTGTTTTGAAGCCTCATGGAGGCCCAAGGGCCCAGTCCTTCCATGGCACAAAAAAGCCGCGGGTAGGTACTGTATCCACGTGCGTTGGGAAATTTATCGGCAAGGTTTGTTTTTGCCGGACCAAATTTTGGTTGATTTGGAGAAATACTGTGGGCACACAAGTGACCAATATTTTGATGATGTCGATGTCAGAGGTTTTGTTTGTTACTTTTCATGTTTTTCACATGTTTGAATGAGGTCCCCATTTGCTGGTTCATTTGTTAGACAACCTAACTTTTAGTTTTTAGATCACGTTGTATTTAGCTAAGTCCGAAAAATGAAAACTTGGCCTATCATCGTTGTTTCCCTGTGGCAGGTTGGTGTTTCAGTGCGTCAGTGGCACCGCGTTGCTACATTGGGCCTCTGAAGAGGCATCGTGCAGCGGCGAGACAGGGGGGGTGTTACATACACACTAGCGACCTCGCAACTAGTTCACCGTAATTTTTGTGCAACACGGGGATTCATCCCCAAGAATGTTCTTGCTTGACTTGAGAGATCACATACAATGCCCAGACAAGAATGGGGACACAATGGGGATAAATTCATGCTACTTGTACACTTTGTTGCCCAAAGTTCATGGATACCTCAAACCATCTCAAAACAACACTGTGTAATTGGGGATGGCCATGATAAAACATTGGATTTGTGGTGCCCTGTGTTTGTGCAGGCCCAAACACGGTAATACAACACCTCATGTCATGTGGAAAACATTTGGACAACCATGAAATCAATGGGTGATGCTCCAGCACTCCTGGTCAGATGGTCACAAGCTGTATGTTTCGATCAACAGACACGGAGGTGCAACATTCAACCAGCATGACATTCAATAAGAAACAATAAATCGATTGTTTTAAAAAGTGAATGCTGTTGATTCTTGAACCACCAAAGAATGAGTGGGGAACCAGTTGTTTGCGTGACATTTAACTGGAATTATGACCCAAAAGTCTACAATAGTTTTTCGAGAAACCTTTGGTCAAGATGCCAAGAAACAAAGTTGTTTTCTTATGTCAGAGATATCACCCCTGGTGGACTTGTGAAATAGTTTGTTTATCATTAATGCGGGTCCCACAGTGTACTGATCCGCGGAGTTGGTGAATGGATAGCACATGGCTCGTATCTTGATTTTTACCGCGTCTGAAGTGTCACTTGATTAGGGGTTTTAGATCTTAGTAATGATAAGTCCCAGTTCCAGCGGGCATCCAAGCACCTGGAAAAAGCCACTGGCTTTATAGCGATTGAACCATGCCAGTCATGGGTTTGGAACTATCCTTCGGTTAAAGGTCAGTTCGTCTATTCTCCTAAAAACTTGTAGTTTTTTCAAACATATCTATCATTGGATTAGTTTTATAACGGACTTACAGCTGGCGATTGCAGAGCAGGATGGTTATCAATTTCATTTACTCCGCCTTTATCGTCAAATCAATGGCTGACCTGTGGGCCCCTGGACTCCTTACAAGCTGGTACACCGCAGAACTCGAAGGTGCAACTTCCATAAGTGGCCATTCCCCAAAGGGAAGTACGATTCGCCAACACATTTTGCGTTTGCCTTCTTACTAATTTTAGCGCTGCATTCTCATTTTGATGCTCAGATTCTGATATCATGTGGCCCCATATCTCATTCCTATTTGGTGGTTCATTGCGTTGCCCTAGGTCACATTTAGGCCACATGAACCACAGATGGACTGGACTGTTTTTTTTGAAGAGCAACTAAACAGTCCAAGTTTGCGTCGCCCAATTTCGACTCATGCCCTTTTTTGAAAGTCATGATCCCAAGCGACCACCCACCAGATGCAAGTCGACTGTTGGGTTTAACCCTCTTTGAATCAGGCATCGGGAGCAGCCCTGTTTTCCATCCCAACAAGTTGGAAAGAAATGCAAACTGGTTGATCTTGCTAAATCCACAAAGCACCAAGTTGGTTTGGTTTGATGGCTAGCACTTGTAGCTGGGGAATCTGCCACGAATTGTTTCACATGAAGGGGCAAGGGAGCCTGACCCTCCAGCAGCATTATTTGTGGATATTTTTGCATGATGTGGCTTTCCACATAGGCCCATGAAAACCCATTCCAAACCATTCAAATACTACATATCCTTGCAACCTGTCGGTATCACCACACGACTACCTCATGGCTCGGACATGCCAATCTTTTTCAGGGCTCTAGCAACTTGCAGGCGCGCGGCCAGAGCGTAAAATTCCAAAGTGAGTTGCATTGATTACCGCATCTGGTACAGTAGAGTTTCATTTTCTTGATGATTGTGTCTGATTGAAAATGGCACGTGTTCAACAACTGACCGTTTTGATAGGGAGAATCACGGCAAACCGACGGATATAGGAGGGCAATGTTTTCAGACAAACCCGTATTGAAAACAGGTCCGGTTGGTCGCAAGCATTCTTTCGATTCGAACATCACGCAGCGCGGCAATCACGACATGTGGGTAGAGAAAAACTCAACACCACCCAACCTCAAATAAATGTTTTTGTTTTTTGATGGGATGCATTTTTTCAAGTACCACGGGCATAGATGGGCCCGGCGTTTGACTTCATCGGTGACTTGTTGTGGGTTCAACCAATGAAATGGCGCTACGCATTTCCATTATGTATCCATCATTTGACCAATTACTATAGCCAGTTGATTCAGGAAGTCTGGCCCATCCAACTGCCAGGACTTCAAGATTGGCATTTTCGGTGCTCGACGTGCGCCTCGTGCTCTCGCATGGTGGGACTTGCGCAAGGCATACGCAACTCGGGCCTGGCTATGGTGGCGACCTGGTGGGTTCAGGAGGACAATCATAAATGTGGTGGGCCACGGATAGATTTAAACATCAAACATGGTGGTATAAAAGGCAAATTTTCATTTTTGGGTCACTTATGAAAACTAAATTGTGGGGTGGTGAAATTGATACTAAGTATTTTCGAAGGAAGTTTAGAAGTCAAACTTCCGACAATATGGAGAGATGAAAGCAGAGCAGGGCAGAGGCACAGAGAAGAGGAAGATTAGAAGACAGAAGATCAGAAGAGAAAGAGTAAGAGGACAGACGCTACAGATGCGCGAAAAGGTAGGAAAGTCGCGAAACACTGTGTTTTTCCAATGATTTGTGGCTCCGGAGGGTCGAAAAGTAGGCTCGC